>Ga0308157_10001219_pt1 | contig 57231 bp, 48 predicted proteins | sample PhyBR1_FD_201035 | JGI IMG/M metagenome (GOLD analysis project Ga0308157, IMG submission 201035) | Phyllosphere microbial communities from UC Gill Tract Community Farm, Albany, California, United States - DLSLB.R1 | ecosystem: Host-associated > Plants > Phyllosphere > Unclassified | place: USA...
AGGCGCGATAACCGGGCTACGCTACACCCCGAAGATGTAATTTTGTTGTAGTGCCCGAAAGCGGATGCAAAGATATAAATAAATTTGATTTGTAAAAGGAAAAAATGAAAATAAATAAAACTTATTTGTACATAGCTATTTCAGATTTATTTTCGGCGTTATTTTTTATAATAAAGTTTACATTTGCAACTCAAAAAAACTATTACTATGTCAAATACAATCGAAAAAATTAAATGCCTTATTATAGGTTCTGGTCCGGCAGGTTATACTGCAGCTATTTATGCGGCTAGAGCTAATATGAATCCAGTACTATATCAAGGAATGCAGCCTGGTGGTCAGTTGACTACAACTAATGAGGTGGAAAACTTTCCTGGTTATGTTGATGGAGTTACGGGACCTGAAATGATGATTCAGTTGCAAGAACAAGCAAAACGTTTTGGTGCTGATATTCGTGATGGCTGGGCTACAAAAGTTGATTTTTCTGGAGATATTCATAAAGTTTGGATTAATGATACAATCGAATTGCACTGTGAAACTGTAATTATTTCTACAGGTGCTTCGGCTAAATATTTAGGATTACCATCAGAACAGCACTATTTAAATATGGGTGGTGGAGTTTCTGCTTGTGCAGTTTGTGACGGATTCTTCTACAGAAACCAAGATGTTGTTATTGTTGGAGCAGGAGATTCTGCTTGTGAAGAAGCACACTACTTATCTAAGCTTTGTAAAAAAGTAACAATGTTGGTTAGAAGCGAAAAATTTAGAGCTTCTAAAATTATGGAAGAGCGTGTTCGTAAAACTGAAAATATCGAGATTTTAATGAATCATGATACGGTTGAAGTTTTAGGAGACAACAATGTTGTTCATGCTATTAAAGCTTTAAACAAAACAACTGGCGAAACAATCGAAATTCCTGCAACTGGTTTCTTCGTGGCAATTGGTCACAAACCGAATACAGATATTTTTAAAGATTATATCACCCTTGACGAAACTGGTTATATTGTAAATACTCCAGGTACATCTAAAACAAATGTAGAGGGTGTTTTCGTAGCTGGTGATGCTGCAGATCACGTATACCGTCAGGCAATTACGGCTGCGGGTACAGGATGTATGGCGGCTTTGGATGCTGAAAGATATTTGGCTTCAAAGGAGTAAGTTTCAAGTTTAAGTTTTCAAGTTGTTAAAACTTTGAAACCTTTTGTAATAAAAAAATCCCAGTCTAAAAATTTTAGACTGGGATTTTTCTTTTTTGTTATATTGATTTTTAAACTTTAAAGTTTACAATGTTGTTGTTTTTGCTTTTGTTGCGCCTGGCTTTTTAATTAGTTTTGCTTCTTCGCTAAAGCGTGTAAGGTCTATTTTTGGATCGCCATATAACGAAATTTCAGATTTGTCTCCAGCTGCTATTGCAATAGTGGTATCTGCTAAAATAGTAGCAACGGCAGAACCTTCAGCTGTGACATTTGCATCTTTCAAAGTAAATTTTGTTCCTGTAAAAACAGAATTATTGTCTAATCTAATTGTTGCTTTTTCAGCAATACCTTCAATTGCAGCAGTGGCTTTTTGATACAAATCGCATTTGAATTTTACAGCAGAAACCAATGTTTTAACCCCTGCATTTTTACTCAATTGTAAATTTCCGTCTTCGGCTTTTAAGTTTAATTCTGTTCTAGATTTATCATCGGCAATTAAAGTAAATTTCTTTGCATTTACATTCAGATACAATTTAGAAAAATCAACGCAGTTCATTGTAATATCATCTAATTGCAATTCCTGAATAGCATAAACTATAGCTTCATTTTTAGCAATAACTTTATTTAATGATTTAGTATAAGTAACCTTAACAGATAATTTCTTGAATATAGAAGATTCTTTATTGGTATATAATCTAAGTGTTTTTTCTCTTAAATCCATTCCAATGATATCGTGAAGATTGTCATCGGCTTCAATTTTAATTTCGTTTTTTTCTCCTTGTTCCAAATAAACTTCAATATTATCATCGACTTCAAGGGCATCAAAACTTCCGACTTCTTTTACTGAGGTTGTCACAATTTTAGAACCTTTAATTTTTTCTCTTTTTTGAGCGAAAGTCAAAGTCGTAACAAATACTAATAGGAGCAGGGCTGTACTTTTTTTCATTAATTCTAGATTTGATTTTGACAAATATAAAAAAATCATCCACTTTTGATGAATGATTTCGTTTATATTTAACAGTTGCTTTTTTTAGCTTTTATTTACACTTCCTCCAGATGTTGCAGATTTTTCAATTGTTTTTGGAGTACCGCTGTAGTTAATATTTCCTCCGCTAGAAGCATCTGCTTTTAAGCTTAAGATTGGTTTTACAGAAACTGTTCCTCCGCTAGAAGCATCTGCTTGAATATCATTGGCCATTAATTTTTCGGCATCAATACTTCCTCCACTTGAAACAGAAGTAGTAAGGCTTAATGCTTTGCCTTCAATAACTACAGAGCTTCCGCTTCCAGCATCTATTGCGATTCTGTCCGATTCGATTTTAACATCCATCGAAGCAGCACTTGAAGTTTCTAAAGTAATGTCTTCACCTTGAATAAGTCCATTGGCTTCGACAGTTGAAGCGCTTGAAGCTTCTATTTTATGAATAGCAGGCATTTTTACCGTTACCGTTTTTGATGTAATGTTGCGGAAAGAGCTGTATTTGCACTCTATAATAAGTGTTCCGTTTTCTACTTTGGTAACGATTTCTTTTTGAAGATTGTCATCGGCTTCAACGGTAATTTCTGTAACATCAGACTGTACAATAACCAAATCGATAGCATTGCTTACAGAGATGTTTTTAAACTCTCCTTGAACGGTTCTTTTTTCTGTTGTAACATTGCCGCTTCCTTCAATTGCATTCATGTTAAAATTACATGAAGCAAACAATAAAGCAGTAATAGTTATAATTATAAATTTCGTAATATGAATGATTATCTTTATCATGGTTTAGTTAATTTTGATTATTACTCCGTTTTTATCAGTGGTTAGTCTTCCTTTAGTTTTTTTTCCGTTGATAACTTCTTTTCCGTTAATTTTAACCGAAACTTCTCTTACAGTATCAGTGGCATCAATTTGAGCATCATTAACTTCTTCGTTTATATTCTCGTAGTCAGTTTCATCATTGTCATTATCTTCATCAGCAGGACAGTTTAAACATTTTACTTTAGATCCGATAACTTTGTAATTGTAATCTCCGTTGTAATTTAATTCAAAGAAATTGTCATCTGAGTTATAGTAATCTCTTATAGAAGAATCTGGTTTAACTAATTGCCCTTCTGGTAAGTAAAGATAAATATCAACTTCTTGGCCTCTAAATTTATTTTTTACATCTGTCAGAAAATAGTTATCCAAAATTAAATGATTTCCGTTAACTTGAAACTTATAATCGATCTTTTCTGCTCTTTTTTTTGCATTTGTAAAAGAGTTGCCTCTTGCACTTTTTTCAATCTGCATAAATGGAGTTGATTCGTCTGTGCGCAATATGTGTATACGTACATCATTAGAATAAATCAGTTCTTTGTTTGCAGAATCTTGCACAAACTCAAATTCTCTATAGTGGTTCAAGCTTTTTGTGTAATAATCATTGTACTTGAACTTAATGTATAAAGTATCAGTTGGTTTGATTGCCAGAACTTTTTTCTCCACCACTTTATTATCGTATGAAATTTCAGTTGCCTGTTTGATTCCGATACTAGTAAGAATTGCAATAGAAATAATCCAAAGAGCTAAAAGGGTATATTTTGTGATGTTTCCGATTGATTTTAAATTTGGAGATAACAGTTTAAATCCTAAAAGAGTTAAGAAGAAAAACGGAATTCCAACAGCAAAGAACATTAACAATCCAAATGACCAAAGAGGATATTCTGTAAAGTTTCCAGCTTCAACAAAATTCTGCCAAGGGAAATCAATAAAAATATTAGTTCCTAAAGTAAATACGCCGATCAATAACATGATTAAGGTAGAAATCCCTGAGATAATTAGAATTACTCCTAAAAATTTAGCAAAGATTTTAAAAACCGTCATGACAAAGTCTCCAAATGAACTACTTATTCTCCCAGCTCCCGACTTTACCTGGTTTCCCATTTTATCATAGTCCGCATTTTTGAATTTCTCAGAAAGCGAATCAATTTCTTCTCTAACTTTTTTTTCGATGTTAGAAATGGTTACCGGTTCTCCTGTCATTTCCAATTTTTCAGAAGTTGTAACAGCTTCAGGAGTTACAATCCAAAGAACAAAGTAAGCCAAGATTCCTGTTCCAAAACCTGCAAAAACGAAGATTAAGAATATGATTTTAATCCAAACTGCGTCAATTCCGAAATAATGTCCTAAACCTGTCGCTACACCGCCAATCATACCATTCTCTTTGTCACGATATAATTTTTTGTGTTTTCTTGCATTGTAGTTATTGAAAGATTGATTTGCATTTTCCTCGTCTTCAATTCTATAATCTTCTGGTTGACCCATTACAGCAATCACTTCGTCAACATCTTTCAGTCCAACAACATGTTTTTCGCTTTTTTGTTTTTCTGTCAACAATTCAGAAACACGCATTTCGATATCTTTAATGATTTCATCCTGACCAGATGAGTTGTTAAGTGATCGTTTTATAGCGTCAAAGTAGCGTGTCAATTTTAAGTATGCATCTTCATCGATGTGAAAAAACATCCCGCCTAAGTTAATATTTACTGTTTTGTTCATGACTTATTGATTTTGATTGGTGATTAGATTTACGGCGTCAGATAATTCTGTCCAGGTGCCGCTAAGTTCGTTTAAAAAAGTTTGTCCTATCTCGGTTAACCCATAATATTTTCGTGGTGGTCCAGAGGTCGATTCTTCCCAGCGATAATTAAGTAAACCGTCATTTTTTAATCTAGTTAACAACGGGTAAACGGTTCCTTCTACAACTAGTAATTTTGCGTTTTTTAAAGTGTCTAATATTTCAGATGTATATGCGTCTTTTTCTTTTAGAACTGATAAGATGCAAAACTCAAGAACACCTTTGCGCATCTGTGCTTTTGTGTTTTCAATGTTCATAATTTCATTTTGTTTTTTTTTGATTGAACAATTCGTTTTTTGATTGATGATAATTTGATTGATGATTGATTTCGAAACTTATATGATTTGATTGATGTTTCGACTATAACTTTTAATTTTTTAATGTCACTTTATAAAAGGAATCGTAAGCGGATATTTGTATAATTCTCCGTTTGAAGCTTTTATTGAAGCATAGATCACTAAAAAGAATTCAACGAATTTTAAAACTCCAAAAAGGACCACAGCAGTAATTCCGACACTTAAAAGTCCAATGTTTGCTTGAAAGTTAAAGTTTCTAATTACAAAATCGTCGTCATTAAAAACAGCTTCTAACGGAAGATTCTGCAAGAAAACAGTAACGAAAATTGGTATGGCAATAAGTGCTAAGATCAAACTGTAAAGTAAAATGCTTAACTGAAAGTTTAAAGCTTGCTTTCCGTGATGATCTGCAAATTCAGACTTGTCTTTATAGTTTGTCCAAATGATTAGCGGAAAAATATAGTTCCCAAACGGAATTATATATTGACTTAAAGTACTCAAATGAGTAAATGATGCTGTATTCTTTTCTGATGTTTTTTCCATGATGAGTGGTGTTGTTGTTTCCATGATTAAAAGTATATAGTAATTTCTTATGCAAATATATGTCTAAAAAACAGTATCTTGTTTTACATAGTACCAAATATTAACAAAAAATTAACAAATTTAATGCCGTGAAATAGTGCTTAAATGATTGAAAATCATTCTAAATCTGCGTCTTTATTGGGTTCCTTTTGATATGTGAATAATTTATTGTGCGCGCATAGTTTTTTTGTATTTTTACATAAAAAAACAAATCATATGGCACTTTCTGTATCAAAACTTAACAAATTCGTCTTATTCAAATTACCTTCTGCCTACTTTTGTGGTGTGCGTGTAAAAGCAATTGATAGTGATAGTTGCATTGTAAGTGTCAAGCATCGCTGGATCAATCAGAATCCGTTTAACTCAATGTATTTTGCAGTTCAAGCTATGGCAGCAGAACTTACAACGGGAGCTTTGGTGATTTCACAGATTCAACAAAGTGGTAAAAAGATCTCGATGTTGGTGGCCAACAACAAAGGAAACTTCACAAAAAAAGCGACAGGAAGAATTACTTTTGTCTGCAATGACGGACATTTAATTGCCGAGGCAATAAAGAAAACAATAGAAACAGGAGAAGGCCAGACTTTCTGGATGAAGTCTATAGGAACAAATGAAGAAGGTGTTCAAGTTTCCGAAATGGATTTTGAGTGGAGTATTAGAGTGAAATAATAAAGTTTTAGGGAATGTTATCAAAATACAATCTTTAAAATGTAAGAATGAAGCGGTGTTGTTACCGCTTTTTTTTATATATAATAATATTTTTTTTGTTGTAACTTATTAAAAAACAGTATATTTGAATATTAAAGCTGTTTCTATGGCCGCAATTTTATAAAAGAAATTATAAGAATTTAACTTAAGCGTTCGCTAAATAGCTTTTTTGTAGCTCTTGCTACAGTTCTATTAAAATTTAGTTTTTTATTGTGTATATTTTTACGTGTTAAAATATTTGGCGTATTTGTTTATCTGCCCTGTTAAAATTGTCTTATTTTTTTGATTTAAAGTCTTTTACGGGTAAAGTTATTTCGTCGACCGAAATAATTTTGCACCTCTTTCTCTTCAGTAAAGAATATTGAACACAGAAAATTAAAAACAAATTAAAATACTACCAGACAATTTGGATTGCTTTGCTATTCAATCTTATGCTTTTGGGATTATGTTTAATGAAAAAGGACATTTATGAAAACAAAAATTACACTAATTTTAATTTTTTTTACCAAACTTTGGCTTTGTAGTAATTTGTCTGCTCAGACTGTATCAGGGGTTCCAAGTAACAACGGTTGTCTAAACAGTGGAATTATAACATCCAGCACTACGGGTTTGGGAGCGACGCCTCAGTATCAACTCTTAAGATCAGGAATAGTTGTGGCACCTGTACAAGGAGATAATACTCAATTTACCACCAATCCTGTGTTTACAGGATTAAGCACTGGAATATATGTCGTAAATGCAAAAGCAACGGCTAGTGGAACAGTTTATGCCAGTGCCAATATATCTGTTACAGACGGGTACACACCTATGACTATCACTACACCTACAAAAGTAGCTAATTGTATAGGCGGAACTGTTTCCTTAACAACAACAGTAACAGGAGGAGTATTACCTTTTACATATAGTATATCTATGCAAGGATCTTCTACTCCAGAACAAATTAGTGGTTCTATAACTTCTAATTCGTTTAGCTTTAATCCTCTTCCAGCTAATAATTATATTGTTTCAGTTACCGATGCATGTGGACAAAGTGTAACTGGAGCAACATCAATTTCAAATCCTACCGTAGGTCTAAATGATATAAAATTAGGAAGTATTGCATATCCATATGCACAATCATATACAAATTGTTCATCTCCCATAATATTATCAAATGAAACTCGCTTTCAATATATTTCTAATAGTACAGTACTTTCTCCGGCAGATGCTGCTAATTTTACTTGGAAGGTAAGATATCAAGGACAGTTGTATGGTAAAGACACCAATTCAGATGGTTATAGCGATTTGAATGGAGATGGTTACTCACCTCTACAAGCAACTCTAGTAATGCCAACTATAGCAACTAAAGAAGGTATTGAGGCAGACGCGGCTAATATGCGCGTTGTGTTAATAGATAATTGCGGCAATACGAAGGAATTTCCAATTACTTTAATTACCGGTAATACAATTTTATCAAATTGTGGAGGATCAGGAGTTGTCAGAATTACTTCAAAAAGATTAATTTGCCTTCCTATAGACGTTACATTTACAAATGTTGCTAATCCAAGTGATGTTATTGTAAAAACAATGACCAATTTAACGGAATCTTATACTGGTTTTACGCCTGGTGCGACTTATCATATAACTTATATAGATGCAGAAGGTAAAACTACTGGCAACTTTAATCTAGGGCCGTCTCAAAATATATTTATTCCAGCTACTGCTTCCGTAACTGCTACGCAGAGTAATTTTGGAGTCCAACAAAATTTAGATGTACTGGGATATGGCAAGCTGTTAATTAATATAACTCCTTATCAAGTAGGTGATGTTATTAGTTACACAATAACAGCTTCCGATAATCCTCTAGCTCCAGTTGGATATACTGCAAGTGCTCCATTGGATAATAGTGGAAATGTTTATTTGCCAAAGATAAATCCAGATGATCCCACAGACTATTGGCCTAAAGGAAATTATACGCTTAGTATTACCGCGCCTTGTGGCACCCGAAGTTTAAATGTTGCTGTAAAAGGATATGTCGCATCACTTTCAGGCAATACAATTACGCCAGTTTGTGGTGGATTTAACTATGTTATGAATGGAAATTTTGATGTGCCTAGCGCTTATCAGGTCATAATTATTTCAGGACCTTCAAGTGTTGGCCAGACAAGGGATTTGGCCAGTACAACACAGTCACTTCCTTTTAATGGTTTGAGTTATGGAACTTATATTTTTGGACTTCGCATAAAAGGAGGGACTCAAAATGTATTTACTCAAACTGTAACTTATGATGCCAATAATGCAATTAAGGTGGATAAAACCAATACTGGAGGCTTTGTTTGTGCTACGGGAGCAACAAATGGAGTTTTAACAATTACCGCTACAACTGATTCACCCGCACCTGGTAATGTAATGGAATATGCATTAAGTACTGATGGGGGAGTAAATTTTGGACCTTATCAAAGCAGTAACGTTTTTAATGGACTTACTGATGACACTTATTTTTTTAGAGTAAAAGACGGATGTGGTAATGTAATTACTCAGTCTGTTCAGATTGGTGTTGCTGCGGCTCCACAAGCTACAGCTAATGGTTTATTTACTCCCGCTACAATTTGTAATATGACTGCAGGTGATGTACAGTTGGATATTGATATATTTGGAGCACTTTCATATTCTTGGACTGGTCCTGGAATAAATATCTCCAATCAAAATCAAAAAGATCCTTTGGTTAATTATTCTGATCTGATAGTTGGAGCTAATAATTATACCTGTACCGTAGTTATGGGAGCGCCATGTAATAGTAGTACGGTTTCTAATTTAACAATAAATGTAAATCCAAATCCCACCATTTTGATTACAGATCCAGCTTTTGTCTGTACACCTGGTACAGTTAATATTACAGAGGCAGCTGTTACATCAGGAAGTGATGCAGGTCTGACATATACTTATTTTACAGATGATTTGGCAACCGTTCCAGTTATAGATCCTACTGCAATATCTACTCGAGGAACTTATTATATAAAAGGAACCAATACTAACGGATGTAGTACAATTGTTCCTGTAAATGTTGCTGTTGGTGATCTTCCTACTGCAGTGATAGTTTATTTAGGTACACCTTATTGTCAGATAGGGACAGCTACTCCGGAACAGCTTGAAACAGCGGGAGGGACTTATAGCTCTGACCCCGGTATAATTATAGATCCAGATACAGGAGAAATAGATCTCGAAGCTTCTACAACAGGCGATCATACCATTACTTATACATTTACTGATGGAAGTTGCTCCAATACTGTTACTACAACAATAACTATAAATGCGCTTCCGGTAGCGGCAATAAGTTATCCGAATACACCTTATTGTAATCGAGGAACAGCACTTCCTGTAGAAACTGGTGTTGCAAATGGAATTTATACTTCAGATTCTGGCTTAAGTATTAATCAGGCAACAGGAGAAATAGATTTAGCCAATTCTATACCAGGAACTTATACTATTATTTATTCTTTTACTAACGGAAGCTGTTCTGATACTACAACGGCTACTATAACAATAACTCCAACGGTGCTTCCATTACCTTTGGCAGATCTAACAGCCGAATGTTCTATTATACCAATAGCACCAACGTTAACAGATCCGTGCGCTGGAACGATAACAGCAACAACCTCAACAAGTTTTCCAGTTACAGCGCAGGGAACAACGGCAGTGACGTGGAGTTTTGATTATGGAAACGGTTATACGCAGACAGCAAATCAAAATATTATTATTGATGATGTTACAGCTCCAGTAGTCCCAGTTCTGGCAGATGTTACGGGAGAATGTTCGGTAACGCCAGCTGTTCCGACAACCACAGACAATTGTTCGGGAACGATAACCGGAACGACTACAACAATTTTTCCAGTTACAGCACAAGGCACAACTGTAGTAATCTGGAGTTTTGATGACGGCAATGGAAACATTTCAACAGCAAATCAAAATATTATTATTGATGATGTTACAGCTCCAGTAGTCCCAGTTCTGGCAGATGTTACGGGAGAATGTTCAGTAACTCCGATAGCACCGACCGCAGCAGATAATTGTTCAGGAACAATAACCGGAACAACTACAACGGTTTTCCCAATTACGACACAAGGAACGACGGTAGTAATCTGGAGTTTTGATGACGGGAATGGAAACATTTCAACAGCAAATCAAAATGTGATTATTGACGATATTACAGCTCCAGTAGTTCCAGTTCTGGCAGATCTTACGGGAGAATGTTCGGTAACGCCGACGGCACCGACCGCGGCAGATACATGTTCAGGAACAATAACAGGAACAACTACAACGGTTTTCCCAATCACGACACAAGGCACAACGGTAGTAATCTGGAGTTTTGATGATGGAAATGGAAACATTTCAACAGCAAATCAAAATGTGATTATTGACGATATTACAGCTCCAGTAGTCCCAGTTTTGGCAGATCTTACAGGAGAATGTTCGGTAACTCCGACAGCACCGACCGCAGTAGATAATTGTTCGGGTACAATAACAGGAACAACTACAACGGTTTTCCCAATTACGACACAAGGCACAACGGTAGTAATCTGGAGTTTTGATGATGGAAATGGAAACATTTCAACAGCAAATCAAAATGTGATTATTGATGATATTACAGCTCCAGTAGTCCCAGTTCTGGCGGATCTTACAGGAGAATGTTCGGTAACTCCGACAGCACCGACCGCAGCAGATAATTGTTCGGGTACAATAACAGGAACAACTACAACGATTTTCCCAATTACAGCACAAGGCACAACGGTAGTAATCTGGAGTTTTGATGATGGAAATGGAAACATTTCAACAGTAAATCAAAATGTAATTATTGATGATGTTACAGCTCCAGTAGTTCCAGTTTTGGCAGATCTTACAGGAGAATGTTCGGTAACTCCGACAGCACCGACCGCAGCAGATAATTGTTCAGGAACAATAACAGGAACAACTACAACGGTTTTCCCAATTACGACACAAGGAACGACGGTAGTAGTCTGGAGTTTTGATGACGGCAATGGAAATATTTCAACAGCAAATCAAAATGTGATTATTGACGATATTACAGCTCCATTAGTTCCAGTTCTGGCAGATGTTACGGGAGAATGCTCTGCAACGCCAGCTGTTCCGACAACCACAGATAATTGTTCAGGAATAATAACCGGAACGACCACAACAGTTTTTCCAATTACGGCACAAGGAACGACGGTAGTAATCTGGAGTTTTGATGACGGCAATGGAAATATTTCAACGGCAAATCAAAATGTGATTATTGATGATGTTACGGCTCCGGTGATTCCAGTTCTGGCAGATGTTACGGGAGAATGTTCTGCAACGCCAGCTGTTCCGACAACCACAGATAATTGTTCAGGAACAATAACTGGAACGACCACAACAGTTTTTCCAATTACGGCACAAGGAACGACGGTAGTAATCTGGAGTTTTGATGATGGAAATGGAAACATTTCAACAGCAAATCAAAATGTTATTATTGATGATGTAACACCTCCAGTTGCGCCTGTTTTGGCAACGATAACAGGACAATGTAATGTTACACCTCCAACACCAACAGCCATAGATACGTGCTCAGGTGTAATTGCTGGAACAACTACAACTGTTTTTCCGATAACAGAAATAGGCACTACAACTATTACTTGGACTTTTGTTGATGGAAACGGCAACAGTGTAACGGCAAATCAAGATGTAATAATCAGTCAGGTAGCACTTATAGGTACAGAGACAGCAAATTGTTCTGCAGTACAGCCAGGCTACAATATTACATTATCGGTAACTGGTCAGGCACCCTATAAAGCGACTGGAACAGGAGCGCCGGGAACCTGGTCTGGAAATACCTGGACCTCAGGATTAATTAGTTCCGGAACCAATTACAATGTGGCTCTGCAAGATGCGGGCGCATGTAATACTGTAACGGTAACAGGTGTTTCGCCAAATTGCTGTCGTTTTAATGTAATATGTCCAACTTTTCAGCCTTTAACAGTTTCTTGTTATGATGAACTTCCTACTGCAGTAAGTTTAACAGAAGCAGAGTTTGAAGCTTTAGGAAACGGAGATGGACGCATATCAAATACCCGCTGTGGTGTTGTTGAAATTACAGCATCAAACAGCGCTGATCCAGGATGTAATGCTAATGCAATCCGAACATATACAATAAATGAATATGAGGATGTTAACAAGAACGGAATTCGTGATGCCGGAGAAAATACACTTTTAAACTCAGCAATCTGTACACAAACTATTCTAGTTCATGATACTACAGCGCCAGTATTTGTAGAACAACTTCCGCAGACTATGATAAGCGCAGAATGTGCAACAATACCGCCAGTACAAACCTTTACTGCGACAGACAATTGTTCAACAGCTTCTGTAAGTTTCAATGAAACCAGAGTAGACGGAGATTGCGAAAGCAGATATTCTTTAATCAGAACCTGGACAGCATCAGATGAATGTGGCAATCAGAATTCATTTGTGCAGACGATAAATGTATCTTGCGTAGAAGAAGTCTACAACGCAATATCTTCAAATGGTGACGGAATAAATGATAGTTTCTTTATTAAAGGAATAGACTGTTATCCTGGAAATAGCGTTAAAATCTACAACAGATATGGAGTTATAGTGTACGAGAAGAAGGACTACGATAATGTGACAGATACATTTCAGGGATTTTCAAATGGACGTGCAACTGTTGCAAAAGGAAATAAACTGCCTACAGGAACTTATTTTTATACGTTGGAGTATGACAGTGACGGAAAAAAAATACAAAAAGCAGGATATCTTTATATCAACAATCAGTAATTAAAGTATAACGTTTTTATAGATTTAGTTATATAAAAAAGGCCTTCACTTGCATTGCAAATGGAGGCCTTTTTGTATTGTAACAAGTCTTGCTGCTATTTCTTAACGCAGCAAGACTTTTTATCTTTTTTTTCTGTCGATGTTTTTTTACAGCATGATTCTTTTTTAGCTTTTTCTTTTGCTGCTGGTTTTGTTTCTTGAGCGGTTACTCCAATTGAAAATAAAGCAACAGTTAAAATTGTGATTACTTTTGTCATTTTGTTTTAAATGTTTTTTATGTTAGAAAGATTATAATTGGTAGATCAAATATAAATTGATTTCTTTGTTGTAGGAATAGTTCTATTGTTAATGTTTTGGTAAAAGAAAGTTTTAATTTTTGCTAAAAAAATCATCATCAATTTTAATATTGAGTGATTTCATGATTATCCCTTTATAATTTTCTTTTAGCAAACGGTTTATTGCAGTTTGTGATTTATAAATGATTTTATAATTAGCGTTTTCTATTTCAATGCTTCTGATAGATCTGCTAATTTCACGAATATTTTCATCGTTCCATCTACCTCTTCCAAAATAAATATGTCCAAGTCTTTCTTCTGGATTATAAGGAATTAAATTAAAAACAATTGAATCTCCTTTTTTCATCTCATCCAATTTGTCGTTTTTAATTTTCGGATTGATAATAAGTTTTACCTTGACATTGCTTTTTCCTTTATTAGTAAACAAAATACCCTGTGAAGGATCACAACTTGTTAAGAATATGCAACAGAAAAGGGATAGTATAAAATATAGCTTTCTCATACGTTATATCCAGATTATTGATTTTGAAAACTAAGATATAATTTATTTCATTGTTAAAATGCTTTAAATGAAGTTAAATAAATTACATGTTTTAAAAATCAATAATTCAAATTAACCCCAAACCCAATTCCCATGTCGCTGTCATAATGTGTTGTAATTCCGAAGTTTCGGGCAACGATATATTTTAAGCCAGCCATATATTCTTTATCGGTATTCCACATCAAATTCATTCGAAGTCTTTTCGAAAGTGGAATGTCTTTTCGCTCAAACTGCAAACGAACATTTCCGTCGGTATAAACTTCAACTTGTGCTTTTATAAGCATTGGCAGTGTATATTCAAGACCGGCGCTAAAAACCGAACGATTGTCTTTGGTATTACTTTGACCAAAAAGATTCTGTTCCTGTTCGTCCATTCCCATTTTTCGGTATCGCCAGTCAAAACCTATAAAAGGCATAATCCATTGATTCTTTCCAATGTAACGTCCAATATGTGTTTCCGTTTCATAACCATGTTTGTCGTTATAACCCAATCTCCATTCCGTTCCAATGCTCCAACGTGTGTTACTGAACATCGCTTCACCATCATTTCCGTTACTGGCAAAATCATTTTCTGCCATAAAATGAAACATACGATCGTCCATTTTTAGCATTTTAAAAGCCATTTCAGGATGATGGATCAACGGATTTGGTGCTGAATTTTCGTAACTGAAAATTCTCCCCATTCCAGCCATCATGTGGTATAAAATATGACAATGAAAAAACCAGTCGCCGTCTGCATTTGCCTGAAACTCGATTGTATCGGTTTCCATTGGCATAATATCGATAACATTTTTTAGCGGTGAATAATCGCCATGTTCGTTTAATATTCTAAAATCATGTCCGTGTAAATGCATCGGGTGGCGCATCATTGAGCCGTTATACAATACTATACGAACGTTTTCTCCTTTTTTAATTAAAATCTTATCGGTTTCAGAAACTACTTTATTATCCAAACTCCACACATAACGATTCATATTTCCAGAGAGCGTAAAGCGCAATTCTTTTACGGGAGCATCTTTTGGAAGATTGGTTTTAAAAGGCGATTTCAGCATTCCGTAATTCAAAGTCACAATTTCGGAGGTTTCAGTACTATCACTTTTCATTTCCATCCCTTCCATATTATGACCAGAATGATCCATTGGTTTCGAATTTTCATCTTCACCAGAAATTTCGGGATACATTACGGCATTCATGTCCATTTTATTCAAAGACATATTCATGCCCATATCATTCATTTCGCCGTTCATTTTCATCATGTCATTCATCATTTTCATGCCTTCAAAATATTTTAGTTTTGAAAGATGATGAATCGGCTGTTTTTCTCCATTTCCTAAAAATAAAGAAGCAGATCCTGTTCGATCTTCGGCTGTAGCCAAAAAAGCAAAAGATTTATGATCTTCTGGAATTGTAACCACAACATCATAGGTTTCAGAAACGGCAATAATTAAACGATCGACTTCTACAGGTTCAACATCATTTCCGTCACTAGCTACAACGGTGATTTTTCCTCCGCCATAAGTCAGCCAGAAATAACTGGAAGCGCCTCCGTTTGCAATTCTTAAGCGGACTTTCGAACCGGGTTTGAAATCCGAAAGTTGTTGCTCGTTTTTACCATTAAGAAGAAATTTTTCATAATAAACATCGCTAACATCCATGGCATTCATTCGCTTCCATTCGTTGGTAACCTTGGTTGAAAAATGTCCTTGTTTTACCGCTTCGGCATAACTTTGCGTTGTTCCTTTTTTGATAGCAAACCAATCGTTGGCATTGTGCAGCATTCGCTGAATATTCTCAGGTTTCAAATCCGACCACTCGCTTAAAATAACTGGAATTGTAGGTAAATCGTCGATTCCTTTTCTGATTGTTGAGTCGTCTTTTTTCTTATTGATGATAAAAAGTCCGTACAAACCAATTTGTTCCTGTAAACCAGAATGACTGTGATACCAATAGGTTCCGTTCTGAATAATCGGAAATGTATATTTATGAGTTGTTCCAGGTTCTATAGGCATTTGAGTTAAGTAGGGAACTCCGTCTTCTTTATTGGGAAGAAACAATCCGTGCCAGTGCATCGAAGTCGTTTCTTTTTTTAATTCGTTATGGACATAAATTTCGGCAATATCACCTTCCGTAAAAGTCAAAGTCGGCATTGGAATTTGCCCGTTAACAGCAATCGCACGTTTTTCTTTGCCCGAAAAATTGACAATGGTATCGCGAACATGCAAATCGTAACGCACTACTTTTTGTGCTTTCAGCTGAAAAACGATTAAAAAGAGCAGTATAAAATATTTGATTTTCATGAGGCTTATAGTTTTAAATTTCTAAGGCGCAGAGCATTTACAATTACCGATACAGAACTCAAACTCATTGCAACCGCGGCCAACATCGGCGAAAGCAATATTCCTAAAAATGGATATAAAATTCCAGCAGCAATTGGTACGCCTAAAGTGTTATAGATAAAAGCAAAAAATAAATTCTGTTTGATGTTTGACATTACAGCATGGCTGAGGTTTTTTGCTTTTACAATTCCGTTTAAATCGCCTTTTACTAAAGTAATTTTTGCACTTTCAATCGCAACATCAGTTCCTGTTCCCATCGCAATTCCAATGTTGGATTGCACCAAAGCGGGAGCATCATTGATTCCGTCACCTGCCATTGCTACAATTTTCCCTTGTGCTTGAAGGCGTTCGATTTCTTTCAATTTATCTTCCGGAAGGCAATCGGCTTTAAAGGAACTTAGATGCAAATGTTCAGCAACGGCTTTTGCGGTATTGTGATTATCGCCCGTCATCATGATAACTTCAACACCTTGAGCGATTAATTCTTTAATGGCTTTTGCACTGTTTTCTTTGACGGCATCGGTAATGGCAACATAGCCTAAAACTTCTTTTTCAATAGCAATATATGAAATGGTTTTTCCAAGATTTTGCTCGGCAGTTACTTTACTTTCTAAATCATCAGCAACAGAAGCGCCTATTTCTTCCATTAATTTTTTATTTCCTAAAGCAACTTTTTTACTTTCGATGTTTCCTAAAACACCTTTTCCAGCAATGGTTTCAAAACCCTGAACTTCTTTCAGAGAACTGTTTTTTGCTTTAGCGAAATTGACTACAGCTTGCGCCAAAGGATGTTCGCTATGTTGATTCAAAGAAGCAATATTTTGAAGCAGAAAATCTTCGTCATTATGAATTGCAAATATTTTTTCTACAGATGGTTTTCCTTCTGTAATTGTTCCAGTTTTATCGGTAATTAAAACATCAATTTTATTCATGTTTTCTAAGGCTTCGGCATTTTTGATCAAGATTCCGTTTTGAGCACCTTTACCCACGCCAACCATTACAGACATTGGAGTTGCTAACCCAAGTGCACAAGGACAGGCAATAATTAAAACCGCAATGGCATTGATTAAACCGTAAACATAAGCGGGTTCTGGACCAAATTTTGCCCATGCAAAAAAGGTTACAATCGAAATAATAACAACTGTAGGAACAAAATATTTAGAAACACGATCGGCTAATTTCTGAATTGGAGCGCGAGATCTGCTGGCATCATTTACCATTTGAATAATTTGCGACAACATCGTCTCTGAACCTACTTTTTCAGCAATCATCACAAACGATTTGGTACCGTTTATAGTTCCAGAAATTACCGCATCGCCAGTTTTTTTATCTACTGGAATTGGTTCTCCCGTAATCATAGATTCGTCTATACTGCTTTCTCCAGAAGTAATTTTCCCGTCAACCGGAATTTTTTCTCCAGGTTTTACACGAAGTAAATCGCCTTTTTTAATATTGTGAATAGAAATTACTTTATCATTTCCATTTTCGACCAAAGTGGCTTCTGTCGGCGCTAATTTTAATAATTCTTTTATGGCTCCATTAGTTTGTCCGTGTGCTTTGGCTTCTAGCAATTGTCCTAATAAAACTAAAGTGATAATTACGGTCGCAGCTTCAAAGTACAAATGAATCGTTCCGTGATGCGATTTGAACTCTGCTGGAAAAATATCTGGGAAAAACATTCCAACAATACTAAATAGAAAAGCAACGCTGGTTCCAATTCCAATTAAAGTAAACATATTTAAGTTCCAAGTCACAATAGATTTGTAAGCGCGAACGAAAAACATCCATCCTGCATAAAACAAAACAGGAATCGAAAATAAAAGCTGAACCCAATTCCACTTTTCGATGGACATTATAGTATAGAGTGGATTATTCGGAATCATTTCTGACATAGAGATAATGAAAATTGGAAGCGTAAACAAAATCGCAATTTTCATTTTTTTCAATAAATCAGAATAAGTTTTGTTTTCTTCACTTTCAGAAGCCTGCATCGGAACCAAATCCATTCCGCAGATCGGACAATCGCCTGGCTCGTTTGAAACAATCTCCGGATGCATTGGGCAAGTAAATTGTGTTGCTGTTATGGCAACTTGTGGTACTAAATCCATTCCGCAGACAGGGCAGTCTCCGGGTTTGTTATACGTTTTGTCACCTTCGCAATGCATTGGGCAGTAATAAACACCATTTGCGCTGTGCTGATGTACTTTTTTAGTTTCTGTTTTATGATGATCGTGATTCTCTTTTTTATGACCAGAACAGCAAGATTTAGCAGCTTCGCCATGATTTTTAGGAGAATCCATTTCAATAGTATAATTTCCCGCCGCAGTTAAAACTTCTTGGAATTTTTCGGTTGGAACATGTTTGTCCATTGTTATGGTTGCGGTTGGTGGATTCAGAGTTACTTCTGCCTGAACGCCTTCAACTTCATTTAAAGTTTTTTCGACTTTAGTTCGACATCCATTGCAAGACATTCCTGAAATTATATATTGATGAGTCATTGTATTGGTTTTTAAGTATTACAATGCAAATTTCCGAAGTATCTGTGAGTTCGGTTTGTAGAATTTTGAGAATGATTTGTAAGATTTACTAAATGCTGTTTTTTAACGCAAAGAGCGCAAAGATTTACGCAAAGCACGCGAAGGGTTATTTTTTTAAGATTTAAAAGTTCTCAAAGCTTTAGCTTTATGAACTTTGCGCATAAAAGTTAGCCACAGATTAAAAAGATTAACACAGATTTAAAAATCCTTTTAATCCTTATAATCTGTGGCTAATAAACTTTGTTTCTGATAGCTATCGGGATTGTGTAAACCTTTCCGCTCTTTGCAGTTAAATCAAAAACTATATATTCTCGATCTGAATACGTTTTTTATCTTTCAATTGTTTGAACGAAGTAGGAGTAAAGCCTGTAATTTTTTTGAATTGATTGCTCAAATGCGCCACATTACTGTAATTTAAAATGTCAGCAATTTCACTAAGAGAAAGCTCATTGTAAATCAATAACTCTTTTACTTTTTCAATTTTCTGACTAATGAAATATTTTTCGATTGTTGTATTTTCAATTTCAGAAAAGAGATTGCTCAGCGAATTATAATCCTGATTTAGATTTTCGGCTAAATAATCGGACAAGTTGATTTTTAAATCATTGTTTTTATGATGAACCAAATCGACAATTAAATTCTTTATTCTTTCGACGGTTTTTGTTTTTTTATCGTCAATTAAATCAAAACCTAAAACTTGAAGGTTTTCTAATAGAACTTCTTTTTGCTCGTCGCTGATTTCTTTTTCCAGTTCGACTTCACCCAATTCAACAGAAATAGTTTGAAGTCCGAGTTTTTCGAACTCAGACTTCACAACCATTTTGCATCGGCTGCACACCATATTTTTGATGTAAAGCTTCATATTATTTAATCGTTTCTACCACATTTCCGCAAGTCAGCATAGAAGAACCGTAATACGGATTTTTAACTGCTTTTTCTTTGCTCAACCAATCAGCATCTGCCATTGGGCAATATTGCTTGTAGATTGGCTGTTCTGGACTAGAAACTTTTATAAGATCATAAGTGCTTTTAGATAAAGATTTAAAAGTCTCGCGTTGTTTCTTAAGATCTGTTGTTGCTGAAATACTTTTGGCATCCGCAGTTAGTTTTTTAACCACTTTCATCCAAACCGTATGTTCGTTGCTTTTTAGTTTGTCCATTTTTACTGCAGTAATCGCTGTAAGTAAGTCTTTGGCTTTCGCCGAAGTCAATTTGCTGTCACTTTTGATAAGCGCATCTTTAACCGTAAAATAAGCATCATAAACAGATTGAAGCTGACTCGCATCAACGATTTCTGTTGTTCCCGATTCTAATTTTGCTGTATTTGCCTGAATGTTATTTGCACTACATAATACGGTAAGTACTGTTGCTAAAGCTATGATTGATTTTTTCATTGTATATAATATTTAGGTAAAGGATTTTATTTCCTTTAAAATTAATTAAAAATTTCGTTCTAAAAAAGACCCAATATGGGCTGACACAAATACGATAATTATATTTTCGGCTTGAGCCAAATAGAAGTAAATCCAGAAGAAATTGTAGAATTACTGTAAGACGAAATAGTGTTTTTTAAAGAAAAATTGAAAACATCATTTTGTAAATCAAGATCATTTGAAGTCAAAATAACAAATTGCAATGCAGAAGTTGTGCAGCCAGAATGACGACATTTTCCGTCACAATTATGTTTTTCCTGTTTTGAAGTTTTCTTTTCACAGCATTTTCTAGAACAGCTGTTTTCTTCTTTAGAAGTGATTTCTTTGTGATGCACCATATTGCATGCGTAAGTATAACTCGGATTCAAAAAGAAACTGAGTGTTATAAAAAGCAGTATTATATGGATTTTCTTTTTCAAAGAAATTGTTTTTTAGAAGTACAAATTTAGTTAAAAATGTGTTGAGAAGTTACTTTTTAAGATTTTGATAACTACAGTTTCTTAAAATCCGTCGGTTTCATGTTTTTTCGCTTTTTGAAATAATTCGTCAAATGACTTTCATCTGTAAAACCGAATTCGTAGGCAATCTGTTTTATGGGCAATTGATTGTTATGAAATCTTTTTTCGATTAAAGTCGTTCTCAAATTATGAATGTATTCGCGGTAACTTATGCTGAAAGTTCTTTTGAAATAAGCACTAAAATAGGTTTGAGCAATGTTAAAATGATCTGCAATTACTTTTATCTGAACCAATTTGGGCTGATAAATATTCTGGTGAATGTAATTTGCAATTTGTTCATTATCCAGATGTTTTGATGTCATTTGCAAATTCATGCATCGTATGGTTTCTTTAATAAGACCAAAAATGGAAAGAATCTGATAGAAAACAATAGGTGAATTGGTCACATCAATATATTCATCATACTTTGTGATGTTTTCGACTGTGTTTTTTAGAATAGTCTTGCAAGGTTCATCAAATTTTAAAACGGTTTCTTTTAAAATTTTATCCCGCATAAAACTTTCTGGCGTATGAATTAAGAATTCATCACAGGTTAAGTTTTGCTTCGAATTAAAATAGTTATCGGTAAATTTTATAAAAATAAAACGAGTACTCTTTTTAATGTCGAAATAATGTTCATCATCTGGTGAAATCACAAATAGATCTCCTGCTTTATAATGAAGCAGATTATTATTTATATGATGAATACCACTTCCTTTCTTGATGTAAATGATTTCGTAATACGTATGCGTATGCGGTGGAAGATGAAACTTCTCTTCTTCGAATTCATCAAGAACAAGCGTTTTAAACTGATTTAATTTAGGCATAACTTAAATATACAATTTTATGTCGCAAATTTACAATTTTTTTTAAGGTTATCGGTGTTAATTTTGCCTCGTAGAAATCTATTCCTTTCTACAATAAATCAAAATGAAAAAAAGTCTTATTGCGCTCTCTTTAGGAGGGTTAACTATTGGTGTTACAGAATTTGTAATGATGGGATTACTGCCAGACATTGCTTCAGATATGAAAGTTTCCATCCCGGTTGCAGGATATTTAATTTCGTCTTATGCACTTGGAGTTGTTATTGGAGCGCCTTTGTTAGTAATCGCGGGAAGAAATTATGCGCCTAAAAAAATGCTTTTAATTTTAGCTTTAATGTTGGCAGTTTTTAACGCATTGTCAATTATTGCTCCCGATTATACTATTTTATTTGCGTCTAGATTTCTATCTGGATTACCGCATGGTGCATTCTTTGGAGTGGGAGCGGTAGTCGCAAGCCGTTTGGCAGATAAAGGAAAAGAAGCACAGGCAATCTCTATAATGTTTGCTGGTTTAACCATTGCGAACTTAATAGGTGTCCCAATTGGAACTTATATAGGTCATCATTTTATTTGGCGTTATACTTTTGTATTAATTGCTATTGTTGGATTATTGACTTTTTTGGCAATTTATTTATGGATGCCAAATCTTGAAAAAGGAGAAAGTGTAAATATGAAAACACAACTTCAGTTCTTTAAGAAAACAGAAGCTTGGTTGATTATCGGAATTACCGCAATTGGTTTTGGAGGTCTTTTTGCCTGGATCAGTTATATTGCTCCTTTATTAATTAATGTTTCTAAGTTTTCGCCAGAAGATGTTTCTTCCATTTTAATTTTAGCTGGATTAGGAATGGTGGTTGGAAATTTCGTAGGAGGTAAATTGGCTGATAAATTTTCACCAGCCCCAACTACTTTAGCTTTATTATTAGTAATGTCTTTAGATTTAATTCTAGTTTACTTTTTCTCATTCAATCAATATGTATCACTGTTTCTTACTTTCTTAACTGGTGCCATTTCTTTTTCGGTAATTGCGCCAATTCAGATGCTGATGATTCGTACAGCAAAAGGAGCAGAGATGATTGCGTCGGCATCTCTTCAAGGGAGTTTTAATATTGGTAATGCTTTAGGTGCTTTTTTAGGCGGATTGCCTTTGGCAGCGGGATTCAGCTATTCTTCTCCTAATCTTATCGGAGTTGGAATGTCAGTAATTGGAATGATTATCACATTCATCTTGATGAGGTTACATCAGAAACAAGTTCAGATACAGCCTGTATAACTTTAAAAATATCATTTTTTAGAGCCCTTAACTTTTGTTTAAGGGCTTTTTTTGTGTTTGTAAAGACCAAACTTATAGTCAAAATTACTTTTTCTGTCATCTTATTGATTTCTTTTATAGGTAAAATCATTGTAAATTTTAAAATATAAATGAAATCTCTCCCATTTTTTTAGCTTGAATTTAACTTTTTAAGTGTAAAAATAACACCTAATAATTTCGTAATACTTATTGATGTAATCGATTGTTTTTTTTATAAAAATCGAATCAAATACACGAATAATAAAAATATATTTAATATTTTATATCCAGATAAATTATATATCTAATAGAAAAAACTGCTATAAATTTTATTATGTAATTTTTTTTATGAAATTTTTATGAAATTTTATTTTTCGTTTTAAAAAAATATCTATGTTTGTGTAATCGATTACAACTTTGTTTTTGATCTTCGAAATCGATTAAGTTAAAGAATGAAAAATCGAGCAGGAATAATGCTTTGATGAAGAGATAAATAAATTACTGTTAAAATAAAACCACAAATATTAACTATAAAATGAATTGAAAGTAACCACAAAAAACCACTTAAACCAAAAAGAAAAAACTTTTAATAACTTAAACAATCAACCATGAACTTTAAAGAACTATTAAACAAAGGAGCAAATTTTTGCTTTAAACTTGTTTTCTTACTGTGCTTATTGATCGGTAGTCAAGTACACGCGCAGGGCACAACGATAGAGGGAACCGTGAAGGATGCTGCGGGACTTTCTCTTCCTGGGGTAAACGTCTTAGAAAAAGGAACTAAGAACGGAACTTCTACCGATTTTGACGGGCATTACAAAATAAAACTAACCAATCCGAAAGCAGTATTAAGTTTTTCTTTTATAGGATTTCAAAGCCTCAATATTTCTGCAGAAGGAAAAACTAAAGTAAATGCTACCCTGGTTGAAGATGCTAATAACTTAAATGAAGTTGTTGTAATTGGATACGGGACAGCTAAGAAATCTGATTTGACTGGGGCTGTATCTACGATTTCAGGTACTGATTTGAAAAAAGTGCCAGTGGCCAATGTTGCTGAAGCTTTAACGGGTAGAATTGCCGGAGTGCAGGTAACTGCAGCAGAAGGTTCTCCAGATGCTGATATTAGAATTAGAGTTCGTGGAGGAGGTTCACTTACTCAAGACGCTTCGCCTTTAATTATTGTAGATGGATTTCCGATCAATAATATGAATGACATTTCTTCATCTGATATCGAGACAATGACGGTTTTAAAAGATGCCGCTTCAACTGCAATCTACGGATCACGTGGTGCAAACGGGGTAATTCTTATTACGACAAAAAGCGGAAAAGATGGAAAAATGGCCGTAAACTTTAATATGTTTTACGGTATGAAAACGATGGCGAATAAAATTGATGTTTTATCTCCAGAAGATTATACTAAATGGCAATATGAATATGCCTTACTTTCGCAAAGCGGAACTAAAGTAGCTTCTAATCCAGACAGCTATACCAAGTACTTTGGAAATTGGCAAGATCATGATCTGTACCAAGGTTTAAAAGGTGATGATTGGCAAGAGCAAATTTTTGGACGCACGGGTGAAGTTCAGAGCCGTGATCTAGGAATTAGAGGTGGAACGGATAAGCTTAATTATAACTTTAATTATGCTCATTACGATGAAAAGGCAATTATGATTGGTTCAAACTACAAAAGAAATAACTTGGCATTAGCTTTAAAAAGCAAATTAAGCAATAAGGTTGATGTTGGTTTTACGGTGCGTTATTCAGATACTGAAATTGATGGTGGTGGTGTAAATGAGCAAAATGAGAAATCTTCATCAGATTCACGTATGCGTACTATAGTGGGATATGCGCCACTTCCAGTTGCAGGTTTAACTTCAGAAGACGTCAATGGGGATGGGACAGATATGTTAATAAATCCTTTTACCTCTATTTCAGATAATAATCGTCAGCAGTTTCGTAAAAACTTTAACATGTTAGGAAGTTTTGGATGGGAGATTGTAGATAATTTAAAATTGAAAGTAGATTTAGGTCTGGATAATTTTAATAATCAGGATTATCGTTTTTACGGTCTTACTACTTATTATGTGGCTAATGCGCCGCTGGCTACGTTGCAGAATATGCCTGCAATGATTATGTCAGATAGTAAGGAGAGACGTTTCAGAAATGCTAATACGTTGAATTATGATTTCAAAAAAATAATGGGAGAAGATCATCATTTGACGGCTCTTGTTGGAGAAGAAAGCATTAATTATACAACAAATACGCTTACATCGACAATTCATGGATATCCTACTTTTTTTGATTTTGAAAAAGCAAAAACATTAACAACACAAGGAACTCCACAAGCAGTAGATAATTATTACAGCCCTGATGACAGATTATTGTCATTTTTTGGACGTGCAAATTATGATTACAAAAACCGTTATATTTTCACAGCTACATTTCGTGCAGATGGTTCTAGTAAATTCCAAGAGCAAAATCGTTGGGGATATTTTCCAGCATTTGCTGCAGGATGGAAACTTTCTGAAGAGAATTTCTTGAAAAATAAAAGCTGGTTAAGTCTTTTAAAACTAAGAGCAAGTTATGGAGAAGCAGGAAACAATAATATTCCTGTTGGACAGCAGGTGCAAATTTTCCAATCGACACCAACAACTTGGATTAACGGTGTTACTAGTGTTTGGGCGCCTTCTAAAACAATGCCTAACCCAGATTTGAAATGGGAAACAACAGTGACTCAAAACTTTGGTTTAGATTTCGCGTTTTTCAAAAATCGTTTAAGTGGTAATTTTGATGTTTATAAAAATGTTACAAGTGACTTGTTAATCAATTTTCCAGTTTCAGGAGTTGGATACGATTTCCAATATCGTAACATGGGAGAAACACAAAACACAGGTTTTGAAGCTACTATAAATGTTGTTGCGATTGAAAAAGCAAAATACGGATTGAACTTTTCATTCAATATGGGAGTAAACAAAAATCGTATTAACTCGTTAGGGGTTATGAGTGATTTTGGACAAGCAACAGGATGGGCTTCTTCACAAATTGGAGATGATTATTTAGTAGCAGTTGGTTCTTCGTTAGGTAGTATGTATGGTTATAGAAATGATGGCAGATATGAAGTTTCAGACTTTGATTATGTTGCAGGAAAGTATGTTTTGAAAAACGGAGTGGTTAATACCTCTACTTCTCTAGTAGGAGACGGAAGCGGTCTTAGGCCTGGAGACATGAAATTAAAAGATATCAATGGAGATGGTAAAGTAGATGCAAACGATAAAACCGTTATTGGTAATGTTAATCCTAAAAGCACAGGAGGTTTTGTAATTAATGGTAATGCTTATGGTTTCGATTTAATGGCAGCTTTTAACTGGAGTATTGGTAATGAGGTTTATAATGCCGATAAAATTGAATTTTCTACAGCTACAGCTTCAGGAAGATATAAAAACTTAAATTCTACTATGGCTGATGGAAAAAGATGGACTAATTTAGATCCAGCAACAGGACAATTAGTAACAGATAATCCTGAAGCTTTAGCAGCTCTTAATGCTAATACAACTATGTGGTCTCCTTATATGAGATCGGCTATTTTTACTGATTGGGCAGTTGAAGATGCATCTTTTTTAAGATTGAATACTTTGACATTAGGGTATACTACACCTGAAATGTTTACATCTAAACTAGGAATTTCAAAATTGAGATTTTATTTAACGGCTAGTAATGTTTTTGTTTGGACTAACTATTCTGGTTCTGATCCTGAAGTTTCAACAAAAAGAAAAAATCCACTTACACCAGGGGTAGATTCAAGTCCTTATCCAAGAAGCAGACAAATGATTTTTGGAATGAATCTTAATTTCTAATTTTAAACGATCACAAAATGAAACATAAAATAATAATAGCGGGATTGATTATTGCGGCTTTATTTAGTTCTTGCCAGCAATTTGAAGATGACTATTTAGAAACAGAAGCAAAATCATCATTAGAACCATCTTTGATATTTTCTGAAGTAGCACTTGCAAAAGGAGCTATTGATGGAATAAAAGTGCCATTTGCAGAGACCAATTCTTATAGAGGAAGATTTTTACCATATTATGGATTAAATACAGACGTAGAATGGTATAATACTTCGCAAACAGCAGGAGATAAAGCAGATTTGTGTGTATATGATGCGAAGCCAACTAATACGGAGATGAATACTACCAACAATGCTTATTCAATGATGTATTCAGGTATTGAGCGTGCGAATATCTGTATTAAGGGTCTGCGTCAATATGGAAATCCTACACCAGGCTCAGAAATGGGGCAACTACTAGGAGAAGCTTTAACATTAAGAGCGATCTATTATGCCGATTTGCTTAAGTCTTGGGGTGATGTTCCAGCTCGTTTTGAACCTATTACGACTGCAACATTATATTTGCCTAAAGCGAGTAGAGATATTATTTACAAACAATTAATCGCAGATTTAGGTGAGGCATCAACATTGGTGGCATGGCCTAACGAAACTGCTTATACAAGTACAGTAGAACATGTAAACAAAGCTTTTGTAAAAGCATTTAGAGCACGTTTGGCTTTGGCGGCAAGCGGTTATCAACAATATCCTGATGGAGTAAGAAGAAGTAGCGATCCGGAACTTTCAGTTGCCAACATGTATGCATTGGCATTAAAAGAATCTCGTGAGGTAATTCAAAGTGGTTCTGCTCGTTTAGAATCTACTTTTGAAGGATTATGGAGAAAATACAATGAAGAAAATACTGCTGCTGGAGGAGAATCTCTTTGGGAACTTCCTTTTTCTGATGGGCGTGGTAGAATGTTATTCACTTTTGCAGTAAAACACACTGCAGCAGCTGATCAATTTCAAGCTAATGGAGCTAACCGTGGAGGTGTAGCTGGACCATTGCCATTTGTTTTCTATGACTATGATCAAGCAGATACACGTAGAAATGTTACTTGTGTGCCTTACAAATATGGTGCAGCAGTAAATGGTATTGCAAAACAAGAATTGGGTACTCTAGATACATGGTATTTTGGTAAATATCGTTACGAATGGATGAAACGTTATGTAACTTCAACTAATGATGACGGGGTTAATAAAATGTACATGCGTTATGCTGAGGTGCTTTTAATTGCGGCTGAAACAGCAAACGAATTAGAAGGTCCAAGTGCAGCAATGCCTTATTTGAAAGAAATTCGTAGAAGATCATTTTCTACTGCAGATCAGGCTGTAAAAGTTGAAACTTATGTAAATGGCTTAACTAGCAAAGACGCAATGTTTAATGCCCTTGTTGAAGAAAACAAGTATGAGTTTACAGGAGAGATGGAACGTAAGCAAGCGCTTATCCGTTGGAATTTGCTTAAAGCAAACCTAGACAAAGCAAAACAAAAAATGGCAGAATTATCTACTCGTACAGGACAATATGCTGATGTGCCAGCTACTTTATACTATAAATATCAGTCAGATAATGTAAGTTTAGATATCTACGGACTTAATCGTGGAGAAACTACAAATCCAGGAGCATTGTATTCTTCTACTGCTTGGACATGGACAGGAACAGCGGCAGATGCTAAGATAGCTTCACTGTATAAAGCAGGAGTAAATCCTGATAATAGACAATTCTGGCCAATATGGCAAGTATTTCTGGATGCAAGTAATGGTCAGTTAAAAAATGATTACGGTTATTAAAATCTTTCAAAAAACTAATAATAAATTATAAGTTATTATGATGAAAACAATAAATATATTTAAAGGATTAATAACCGTATTACTTCTTTCAGTTGCAGTTTCTAGCTGTGAAAGTTATAATGAAGCGTTATTAGACGGTATAGGAAATACAAGAGAATTTTCTCCCATCGGACTTAAAGCTACTATCAGAAACTCAACCACGGTTGAGTTAGATTGGACAGTTAAAGCAGATGAAAATGCAGATCATTATGTAGTTGAATTTAGTGCCGATGATCCGAGCTTCGCTACAATTTATAAAACTATAAATGTTGCTCCTACAGAACTTCCTGTAAAAGTAGCATTAGAAGGAGAAACAGTTTATTCTATTAGAGTAAAAGCAGTTACTTCTGGCTTAGCAGATTCTAAATGGTCGGTTATAACAGCTACAACATTATCAGAACAGATAATGTTCCCAGTTCAAGATGCAGATATTCAAGCAACTCAAGTTACATTGAGATGGACTCCAAATAGTGCTGTAACACAAATTACTGCTATGCCTGGAAATATTGCGCACACCATTACAGCAGCTGAAAAAACAGCTGGGGTAGCTACAATCACAGGTTTAACCGCAGAAACTGCTTACACTGCTATTTTATTAAACGGAACAAAGAAAAGGGGTGATGCAACTTTTACTACCGGAATTGACATTGGAACTGGAATATTAGTTAAAGAGGGAGATAACTTCCTTCAAAAAATTACTGATGCGCCTTCTGGATCTGTTTTAGTTTTCATGCCTGGTGATTACACAGCTCAAACTGGAACAATTGCAATAAATAAAACAATAACGCTAAGAGGTCTAAGACCAGAAAACAAACCAAAACTAAAAGTTAATTTCACTTTGGCTAATAATCCGGCTAATTCAAGTGAAGTGGTTAATCTTTCTTTAATCGATTTGGACTTAAACGGAACTGGTACAACTGGTGGAGCAATAGCAATTGCTACAGCAGCGGCTACAGGTTTAGGAGATGTTTTAATAAGCGGATGTTATGTTCATGATTATCCTTCTCAATTAATCTATGGAAATGCATCAGCAAAATTGAAATCATTCTCTGTGGATAATAGTATTGTTGAAAATGTGAACGTTAATGCTGGTGCTGATTTTATTGACTTCAGAACTACTTATGTGGGAAGTGTTTCTTTAACAAAAAGTACATTTGACACTTGTTCATCACGTGATTTCATCCGTTTAGATGCTGCTGCAGGATTAACAGGAACGGGATTAACAAGTAATGTGTTAATCGATGGATGTACAATCTATGCACCGACATTACCAGCGGCAAGTAGAATTTTGTATATACGTTTTGTATCTAATTTATCAACAGTGCGTAATACATTATTAGCAGTTGGATCTGCAGTTTATACAAATTCTACAGCAACGGCTGCTCCAGGGTTTGCAAATAATAATAATTTCAATTCGGCTAATTTACAGATAACAACAGGTAACAATAGACCAGATGCTTCTGCAACTGTATTAGATCCTCAATTTCCTAATGCACCAAATGGTGATTTTACAGTTAAAAATCAAACATTAATTGATAGAAAAGTGGGAGACCCTCGTTGGTTAAAATAAAAATCGTGGTTGATTAAATAGAGAAAAGCGGGATACAACTTAGTTTGTAGTCCCGCTTTTTAATTTTACAAATAGTTTTCAGTAGCATAAAGAAACTGAAAACCAAAAAATCATTCTATGGATAAATCAAATTTTTGAAGCAAACCCGCAAGTGCAGCATGGGAAACCTTTGTTCCTTTAATTTTATTTTCTGACGGATCAAAAGAATAATTTCTGGAAGTTCTGAAATCGGTTTTCTCTAAAATGCTTTCCACAAAAGTGGCGCCAGAAAGATCACAATTTTTAAAAGAGGCCAAAGATAGATCGGTATTCGAGAAATCAGTTTCTTTTAAAAAGCAATCTATAAAAATGGTCTTCTTTAGTTTTTTATAAATGAAAGTAGAATAGTCTAAAATACAATCTTGAAAGTTCATTGAAAATAAAAAACTATTGCAAGCGCTAAAATCCAATCCCATTAATTTGCAGCCGATGAATTGGATGTTTTTCAATCCAGTATTTCTCAAAGTAGCCAAAGAAAGATTGCAATTTTTAAAAACGCAATCTAGAAAGTCGTTATGACTTAAATCGCTTTTAGAAAAATTGCAGTTAACGAATTCGCAATTAACAAATTCGGTATTGGCTAAACTCTGATCCGAATAATCAATCGTTTCAAAAGTTCGGTTTTGGTATAATTTTGATTCCATATAAATTTAAAAGGCTTATAAAGTTTATTCTAATTCGATACAATCGAAAATAGTATTGTTTTGAAGTAATGCGGTTACATTCAACTCGCTGTCAACTCTCAGAATGTTGTCGCAATCTTCGAGATCGAAATTCCACTGAGATTCTGGTAATAATTTATTTAGTAATGCAGAAGCCGATTCGAATTTGGCCTTACTATCAACGGAAGTTTTAAAAACATAAATCATAATTTGCATTTTTGAGGAAGCAAATTTCCGAAAAACACCCACATATTTGTTAGGATTCTATAATCAATAATTAGGACTTATCAATCATTTTTCGATAGCGTATAGGAGAGATTCCTTCTGCTTTTTTAAAAAATCGACTAAAGTAAGATTGATCTTCAAAGCCTACTTGCGTTGCGATTTCACCTACAGAAAGTGTGGTTTGAAACAATAAATATTTGGCCTCTAGCAATATGTTTTCGTCAATCCATTTTACAGCAGATTTACCTGTTACATTTTTTACACATTTATTTAAGTGATTCGGAGTAACATTTAATAGAGAAGAATAGTAATTGACCTGATGTTGGGTTTTAATATGGTCATGAATCAATTCTTTAAATTTCCCTGTAATTGCTTCTGCTGCCGAAATGCTTTTAGAAGTTTTCACCGCATTTTTATTCATTTCATAAAATAAAGTAATCAGATACGACTGAACAATATTTAAATCTGTAATCGTTTTTTCAGAATATTCCTTTTTCAATCGTTCCAAAATATTGGTAATTGGGGCAATATCTTCGAGAGCAAGTTTAATTTTGGGATCTCCTGAGATTTTTAGAAAGTCAAAATCATTGAGCAGTTCACGACTGCCATATTTCCGAATCAAAATGTCGGGATGAAACTGGCAGATATAACCTTTATGAATATTGTTCACATTATCAAGCGAAAAAATCTGGCCTGCAGGAACCATAATCATTTCGTTATCGGTCGTGACATATTCCTGATAACCCAATTTCATAACGTGTTGGCCTGAAGAAATAAAAATTAAAGTATGGCAAGAATGTTTCGAAGGCGGAACAGGATGCTGCATCTGCATCATTTCTTCGATCTCCAAACAGAAAAAATGATCAGAATTCGATTTAAAAAGTAAATGAATCGGATTGTCTTCTCCTAAAAACTTCTCTCGAAATCCTTTTGGGTTATAGGTTTTTATTTTCTCTGCTTGCTTTTTCATTCTAATAATATAATCTAAAATCAAGCAGTTTGCACAGATTGTAATGTTTGGTATAAAGATCTTCTACAACTTCAATCAAATTGTCGTTTTCTTGATATAGGCTAAAAAAAGCTTTGTCAATTGTACTGCAGCTGGCAATTTTATTATAGGTGGATCCATAGCCAGAAATAGCTCTTGCTCCAGTAATGTCTAAAAAATATTGCGCTTCTTCTTCGTTTAAATCTAAAACCTTAAGATTGGCAAAATGAATAATCTTGCCTTTCATTTTACCTTCAAACAATTCGGCAATTTCTTCAATGCTGTAATAATAATCATGAAGGCAGATATTATTTTCCTGACCTGGCATGGCCAAATAAATAATTTCATAATCTTTGAAATTATGATCTTCGTAAAGCAAAATATTCAAGCTTTCTTCCAACCCTTCAATCGTATCGCAAGTTTTATGAATACTCGAAATGCCCTGGTCAATAGCCAATTCTTCCAGACATTTTACCACATTGGTCTGGGTATGATCGTCTATATCTTTAACGCCTTCAAGGCAGAAAATAAATTTTTCACTATCCATGCAATTATTCTTTCTGGTTTTAATTTTTTTTAGTGGTTCTCGCAAATGTATTTTTTATATCATAAAATCCAATAGCGAAAACAGACTTTAACGTCTTTTTTGGATTTTAAGTTTAGGTTAGAGCAGCGTAAATTTTTAAACGTATTTTTGTAAACCGAAAATAAATTACACATGATACAAATTAACCAAACGGCATCATTTGCTGTTGAAGATATATTATTCTGTTTTGCACTTGAATCTGAAGCGGCAGAAGTTTTTAAAGATCACAATGTCTTAATTACCGGAATCGGAAAAGTAAACGCAGCTTACGAATTGTCAAAAGCCATTCAAAAGAAAAAACCTTCTGTAATTATTAATTTGGGTTCAGCAGGAAGCAGCTGTTTTCAAAAAGGAGACGTAATCTGTTGCACCAAATTTGTTCAAAGAGATATGGACGTTCGCGGTTTAGGTTTTGCATTATATGAAACTCCTCTTTCTGGCTTACCGCCAGTTTTAGAATATGGTTTGTTAATGGATAATCTTCAAGAAGGAATTTGCGGAACTGGAGATAATTTTGAAATGGGACATTGCTCAGATGCCTATAATGTTGTGGATATGGAAGCCTACGCTTTAGCCATGATTGCCATGAAAGAAAACATTCCGTTTTTAAGTTTAAAATACATTTCAGACGGAGCCGATGACAACGCTGCCGAAGACTGGACGGTTCAGGTTCATAAAGCAGCGATTGCTTATGGCAAAATTTTGGGATTGATTGAAGAGACAGAAGCCATTTCTTAGTGAAATGGCTTTTCGGCATATGCATAAATTTTTATGCCAAATAAATATTTTTAATTATCTCCTTTATCATCTTTAAAGCTTCAGTTGATGTTTTACGAATGATGATTTTATTCTTTTTATCTTTTATCAAAGCTGTAAACTGATTGTCTTCGATATTAATATCTACAATCGTTCCTCCGTATTTTAAAGTGGTTTCTGCAATTGCAACAGGCAGATTGGTTGCTCCAGAAGTTCCTAGAATAAAAAGGATTCCTGAATTTTTGGCAATTTTCAAAGAGCTAAACTTTTTATTTGTCTGTTCATCGTAGTATTCGTCAAACCATAAAATATTTGGCCGCATCCAACTTCCGCAGCTTTTACATTTTAAAAGCTCTATTTCTTTTTCGGTTAAATCTTCATCAATATCTTTTCCTTTTATTTCTTCAGGTAGATTTATAATTTCTTTACAACCTTTTGAGCACTTTATTTGTCGGTTATTTCCATGGATTTCGAAAATTCTTTCTGTTCCGCTTAGCCTATGTAAATTGTCTATATTTTGAGTAATCAGATGAAATCTGTCTTTTAAAATGTTTTCAATTTCGACCAATTCGTAATGGCTTGCATTTGGCTTTGCATTTTCAAACATTTTTTTTCTAAACAATGAATATTGCCAAACTTCTTCGGGATTTTCTTTGAAATATTTAAAAGTTCCAAACTCTTCAGGTTTATGAAATTTTGTTCCCTTGATCCAAATACCATCAACACCTCTATAAGTCGGAATTCCACTTTCAGAAGAAATTCCAGCGCCCGTTAAAAAGGTAAAAAGGTTTCTTTTGTTTTTAGTTGATACTTGTTTTATTATGTCTTCTAATTGTTCCATGTTATTGAAAAAAGGATAAATCTTTTTGGATTAAATATAAACTAAAATTTGATATTTAGAAATTCTAAATCATTTATAGAACTGCCTCAGCGAAGCAAAATATGTATAGCATAATTTAAATCCTCAAATCCAACGGAGCGACATATAAATTCTTATTGTTTTAAGACAAACAAAGTAAATATGCCTCATAACATAAAATTGATAAGTATTTGATGGGTTATTTTGGGTAATGAAAGGACAGTAGTTTGCCACCGCTTTAAAGAAACTTTTTAACTTTATAATCTTCATATTTTACTAACTAAAGATCTTTCAAAACCAAAATGATTTTAACTATGAAAAAGATAATAATGCTGTGTTGTACTTTTCTGTTAGTGGGAAAAACAATAGCACAGGAAATTCCGTTGGTATCTAACATTTCATCTCGAAACAACATTACGTTAAACGGAAAGTGGGGATATATTGTAGATCCTCTCGAAAACGGATATTATAACTACCGTTTAGAACCTTTTAAAGACAATGGTTTTTTCGAAAATAAAAAATGGAACACCACAGAGTTGAGCGAATATAATTTTGAAACCTCAGCAGTAATGGATATTCCGTCAGATTGGAATTCTAAAGATGAAAGATTGTTCTTTTACGAAGGAACGGTTTGGTTTCAGAAAGATTTCAATTATAAAAAAGAGGATAAAAGCAAAGGAATTCTTCATTTTGGAGCTGTCAATTATGATGCGAAAGTCTACGTAAACGGAAAATTGGCAGGAACACACATTGGCGGTTACACTCCTTTCAATTTTGATGTAACCGATTTGTTGGTTGACGGAAATAATTTCGTAGTGGTTAAAGTCGACAACAAACGCTACAAAGACAACGTGCCAACTGTAAATATGGATTGGTGGAATTATGGCGGTATTACCAGAGATGTAACTCTGGCTCAGGTTCCAAATACGTATATCGAAGATTATCTGGTTCAATTGGATAAAAAAGAAAAAGGAAAAATTTCGGGCTGGATAAAACTAAACAGCGAATCAGCAAATCAAACGGTTTCGGTTTCCATTCCAGAATTAAAAATTAAAAAGAACATTACGACAGATGCTAAGGGAATGGCCTATTTTGATTTTAAATCCAATCCTGTTTTATGGACACCTGAAAAGCCAAAATTGTACGACGTAACCATTTCTAAAGCAGATGAAAATATCGCAGATCAAATTGGTTTTAGAACTATTGAAACCAAAGGAAAAGAAATTCTGCTAAACGGAAAAAAAGTCTTTTTACGCGGCATTAGTATTCATGAAGAGGCGCCTTTCAGGTCGGGAAGAGCTTGGTCTCAAAATGATGCAATCACGTTATTGACTTGGGCAAAAGAACTAGGCTGTAATTATGTTCGATTGGCACATTATCCGCACAACGAAAATATGGTCAGACAAGCCGAAAAAATGGGATTGATGATCTGGTCTGAAGTTCCGGTTTATTGGACCATTTCGTGGACAAACCCCAATACGTATGCCAATGCTGAACACCAGTTGCATGATATGATTTATAGAGATAAAAATCGTTGCGGAATCGTGATTTGGTCTATAGCAAATGAAACTCCGCATGGCGATGATCGAGACGCTTTCTTAAGTAAGTTGGCCAAATATGCCCGTACACAGGATAATTCTCGTTTGATTAGTATGGCGATGGAAGTTACTTCGAGTTCCAATAATATCAATACGCTTCATGATAATATGAATGAATATGTGGATATCGTAAGTTTTAATCAATATTTAGGCTGGTACCGAGGAACCAATGAATCTTGTAAAGACATGCAATGGGTAATTCCGTACAACAAACCTGTTATTATTAGCGAGTTTGGAGGCGAAGCTTTACAAGGTCGTCACGGCGATAAAAAAGAACGCTGGAACGAAGAATATCAGGAAGAATTATACATTCAAAATACGCAGATGTTCAATAGAATTGAAGGCTTAGCAGGAGTTTCTCCGTGGATTTTAGTCGATTTTAGATCACCAAGAAGACAATTACCAGATATTCAAGATTTCTTTAACCGTAAAGGTTTAGTTTCAGATCAAGGAATTAAAAAGAAAGCTTTTTATGTGATGAAGGATTGGTACGCACAGAAAGAGAAAGAATATAAATAAGAGTTTAGATAAAGTGAAAAACCTTCAAAGTCAGTTTTGATTTTGAAGGTTTTTTTGGTTTTTATTGAATTTTATTTTCATTTTTTTGAGCAGTTATCATGTGTGATAACCTGTATTCCAAAATAATAATTGAAATTTGACTTATCAAAAAACGTCAATTATAAAATATGGAAACACAACAAAAAGCCATAACAGAATTATTAGAAATAATGAATAAAGGAAACTATTTTAATAAACTCAAACCTAATAATGATTCCTTTTCTGCAACGCTGAATGTGTCTTGTTACAGTGAATTAAATATAATGGTAACCGCTTTATTAAAAGCAAGTATTACCATGCTCCAAAGCGAAAATTCTACCAAACCTTTTTCTGATGCCATGATTTTAGTTGAAATGGCTTTGCAACTTTTGCCTAATGATGAGATGGAGTTGTTGGATGAGGTTTTTAGAGTTGGTCTGGATATTGAAAAATAAGGCTTCAATATGATTTTTTTTCTTTTTTACTCTATGGTTTAATGATTTTAAAGAGAGAGACTTAGTGATAAAAAAGCATCACTGTTGAGTTCTTTTTGCGGATGAAGAGGTTCCGCTTTACTATGATTTGACCCCTAGTAAAATATTCCCCAAAATGACTTCTGTCTTTAATCATATCGAGTTTCTTTTCCGACTTTTTACCAATCATTTCTTCCCTTTCACCTTTCGAATCGCTAAGAAACATTATTAAAACAATACAAATCCTATTGTGTTCAGAAGCTTCTGCTAATTTCTCAGTTGGGAATTATATTTTTATCCAATAAAGTTTCTCTGGTCCCTTTTTTTTGACTGTTGAATTCTAGTTTTCATTTTGTAAGTTTTTTAATATCAGAATTATAAGTTTTTTGGAATTGCTAATTTATTTAACTACGAATTTTGCTGTTAAATTTTAAATATCGGAGACTTTTTTTTGAAAACAAAAACTTACATTTACTTCGGAAAAATAACAAGCCTTTTCTTAATATAGTCTTCAATTTGGAAAAAATAAATTTTTATAATAATAGTGAGTTGCAACACAGCAGTTTTCATGAAACAAGAAAATACGGATACCGTTATCAAGACTTTGAAAATGAAAAGCTTATTAAAGAAGTGCATTATGAAGTTGAAATAAACTGTAAAACCCGCGATACTTATGATGATTTTGTTTTTGAAATAAATCGGAAACAAGTATATGTTGACAATAAGGAGCCAAGTTTATTGGTGGAGCAAATATTAGATAAGTGTGCTAAAGCGATTTTCCCGATAAAAATTATACCTGCTGCTGATGGTACACTATCAGAAATAGACAATCATGATGAAATTGTAGACAGATGGCACTCACTAAAAGAACATCTTGGTTCTTACTACTACAGCGAAGTTGCTTATAAAATATTAAACCAGATTCAAAAACTAATTTTAAATAAACAAGAACTAGAGAAATCATTAAATAAGGATTGGTTTTTTCATCTTTATTTTTCCCCTCTCTATATTGACTATGCTCCAGAAGCATCTCAAATATATAAATGGAAATCGCCTGTATTGGGGAATCAGTCTATAAACTATAAAGTAAATCATGCTATTGGAGAATATTACACCGCTACAGGTAAAATAATTATAAATGCTAAAGGCAGAAGTACTGATGAACGGTCCTTTGAAGAAGTTTTACAAGGTATTGATTATCCAAGAGCAAAATTACAAGGTGTACCCTATAAAGCTTTAGAATCTGAAATGGAAGTAAAGTATAAACTTTATGCAGAAGACAGATCAATATTTTCGTTTACTTCTACTTATAAAACTAAAATAAATGAGACGAAAAATAAAATACAGGAAATATCATTATATCATTTAGTAGAAGATGAATTTTACAGGCCTGACTCTGATCTTCGAGAACGAAGAGCACGGGAGCAGTTTCAGAATTTTCAAACTATGGAAGACCAAGATATTATTGATATCAGTAAGCGAGTGAAAGAATTTGAACGTACGCCGCGTTCAAAAGAACCTCATGAGAAAATAAGTCTGTTTATAGAAGAAATTCCTACTGCGCAAAGAAAAAGCTCACTGGAGAAATTCTTAAGAATGTTTAAAAAATAGGATAATTTAATTTCTGATTATTATGGCCGAAAAACATTTTGTTGTACAAGGAGCAACATGTGAATGTAAATTTAGTGTTGAACCCAAAGTTGATAAGTTAAAAGTTAAAACGCATTCTAAGCACTATGCGAATGATAAAGAGGGAAAAGAAAAACTCATTGGCACTGATAAAGAAATTGGACAGACATTAGAGAAAAATACTTTTGGGAAATGCAAAATGCAGCCCAATGGAAGCGGAGATTATCTTCCTTGTCAAGCAGTAATTACAAAATGGAGCGGCTTTTATGAAAAAGTGACTTTATCTAATCAAGGCAAAATATTGCTTGAAGACAGTAAAGCTACATGTCCTATAGGCGGGGCTGATTGTATCTCGATAAAAGATCATGGACAAGTTGCAGAAGTTTCTAAAAAAAATGTAGAAAATACAGACAGCGAAATAAACGCACAAATATTCCCCGGAATAGATCTGAGCAACTTAGAAATAAAAAACACACAACTGCCAATTATAGATTAGTATTATGTCAAAACTTAAATTAAAAGTTAATCCTGGGGTTAATGATATTTACAATCCAGGTAATTCATTTATTAAAATTGAAAGCTCCAAATCAAAGTTAATTAGTAAGGGAGAAAAGGAAAATAGCAGTCCTGCTGTTAATGTTGTTATAGAAAATTGGAATGAATTATCAGAGACTGAAAAAAGAGAAACGGTCTGGATATGGAATTTAGTGGAGAACAAATTATCATTTGCAGATAACGATTATAATAAATTTATCGGCAAAGGCTACTCTGGAGGAAATTTCAGCCTTCCTAAAGTCTACAGTGGAAACGGAATCGCTTGGTTAGAGCCATACATATATGGAGCCGCCTCTCCAACAGGAAATCCTAAAAATGGTCTTTTTGTATCAGGTAAATCGTCCCCAAAAGCAGTAGGATACGAGTGGAGGGAATATTCATCAAGCAATGATGGAGCCATTATTAAAGGAGATATAAAATATGGGGAAACGATACAGCTCCACATCTATACGGAAGGATTGTATGGAGATGAAATATTAATTGATCTTTTTGATGTGCAGTTTCAAGATGAGGATTTGCCTCTCTTTGAAAAAGATGAGGGCGTATATCAAAAAGTGCCTAGACCTAAAGAGGAGATTAATAAAAAAAATGCTCCCATATCGAATAAAACATTAACCAGAGAAGTAAAAGTATACAACGATTTACAAGACCGAGCTATTGATTGTGAGTTATATATCCTAAATATTACGGATGAGAACCAGAACAAAACAACAAGGAAATTAGTTCAAAAGTGTATTGTAGATATTTATGTAGATCCTCTTTGGGCTTTTTTTGTAAATAAAGAAAAAAACAACGCTCAAGGAACAGACAATTCCATTGAGATGAAAGCTTATATGTTTACGGCAGTTAATAACCAATATTTAAAAATAAATAATACTGACAACCAGCCTCTTGTAAGAGTATTAGGCAGAACATATGAGAAAACTGCTTTAGAGCCAGAAGGAAACAAAGTTTTAGTTGCCGGTACAATAGAAACTTCCATTGCTAATTTTTTACCATGCCGTTTTAATAGAGCTGTTGGTAAATATACAAGAGGGGAAGATACCGTTGAAATCGAAATCTATAATGTTCAAAATAATCTAAGTTTAACCAAATTAGTTTTTCCTCTTACAGCCGGTATAAAAGAAGCCAGAAAAGATTTTACAGTAGAATTAGAAGGGGTAAAAACCAGCGAATGCATTTATTCTGAAGATCCAGTTAAAACACATACAGGACATGTAATAGACATTTCTAAAATTGAGAAATTAATTGAAAACGGTAAAGGGCAAAGAAGTAAAAAATGGAGGCTGGCAGAATATAAAAGTAACAGTCCAGATAAAGACAACCCTAATGTAGAAGTTGAAAATCATGGTTCTGATGACAGCACTTTTACAAATAATTTTAAATTTATAAATGGTATATCATCTATAAAGTCACAAGCCTCTTTTAAAATTTTAGAAGATCACAAGCCTTTCGTACTGCAGCCTCCAACTGATGAGAAACTAGAATTGCAGGTAGGATACGATTTTACTCATGGAAAAACAGTAGATCCATTAAAAGGACTGCTGGCAACTTTATGGCCAAACAGTGAAAAGCTGGCTCAAAAATATCCTGTTGCCTTGCGCACTTGCTGTCCTAATTTGCCTTTAGATATTATGGTTTATCCAGATACAAAGTGGACATTGCAATTGGCATTTAACTACGATGGTGAAGAATTTAATAAGCTGCGAGACATCTATCACGATAAATGGAAACTTAAGGAACTGGAAGCGAAAGCCGATCTAAAAAAATTAAAAGGACGTTCTGAAAATCTTAGTGCTGATCAAAAAAGGAGACAGAAAATAAGAGAAGAAGAGCGATTAAAAGCTAAAAAAGCCCAAGCTCAGGCAAAAAGAAAGCAATCGTACAGAAGCCAGGCTTCACACATGATGAGTAATGTTACAAATCTGGGGCTAATTGATTGTGAGTTTTCGCTTATGTGCGAATTTGACCGTCCTCATCAGGCTTTGGAGCTGTCCTCGGGCATGCCTGAAATAACGGATTTCTTAAAAAAGATTGGTGACATTAAAGACTTGGTTGAAAGTGTCTGTAATGGCAAAAATGATGAAACCACTCAAAATTCTCCAAAGGGAAATAGTAAAACAGACCATAGATCAAAAAGATTACAAGAAAAATTAGAAAAAAGCAAAGCAACCAAAAAGAGTAATTGGAGTTTTGAGTTTATCCCTCCAAGTGTGGGAGTATCTGTAAGCTGGTACGCCGATCCTCCAAAAGATTTATATACTCCAGTTATGGGAACCATGATAGAAGGGGCTATAGATCTTGATCCTCTCTTCGGGTTCGAAATTAAGTACGACGTTTATCAATTGTTATACAAAATTAATCATCCTGCTGTATTAGCGGTTGTTGCAACATTAGATATTTTAGACGAAGCACTTGGAGATAATTTTGATATTAATCTTGACTTAATAATTACCTCAGAAATAAGCGGTGCGCTTAAAGGAATTATAAATACTGCTGAAGGAAGTAAGTATTCTGAAAGATTGATGAAAGATGATGATGATTCTCCTTGTAAGGTTGGAGGTAAAGTAATGATAGCTTTAAAAGGGTATATACAAGCAAATGGTGAAATAAAGACTTTTGTCTTTTGGAAAAACAAAGCTTATTTAGAAATGTCAGCAGAAATAAAAACTGGAATTTCCATAGAATGTTCTACCAAAGCTGATAAAGAAAGTATTTACGTAGAACCAGAAATAAAATTTGAAGGTTTATTATTAGAAGGATCTATTAATATGGGGTTTGTTTCTGATGATGCAAAAAATATAAATGAATTAAAAGAAGCTAGTGGTTTACACTATACTGCTGAAGGAAAAATTGTAGTTTTAGATCCCTATGAATGGGATCCTAATTGGAAATTACCAATAATATCATTATAAAAAGACATATATGAACAAAATATTTTTAACCGTTATACTAATTTGCAATTTGGTTAGTTGCAACTCACAAGAAAAAAAAGAAAATACCATGAATACAGAAGAGAGGATATTGCACATATCAAGCAAAATAAAAAAATACGATTATGAACCTTTATATCAAATAGAAATTGAAACGTTAAACAATTTTGAAATTCTAATTAATGGATTTCCTGTTTATACGCATAATCATTTATTGCCTGGTACAATTAGATTCAATATTAATTCGGCTATATTAAAAAGTGGTGATCAAAATTTAGAAATTAGGATATATCCTGGCTATAATTCGCAAAGGATTCAGAATGCTTATTTAAGCAATAACGATTCATTTTTTCTAAAAATGGAACAGACTGCTTGGAAAAATGGAAGTTTAGAAGAACCTAAGCTGATTGTAAATTATGAACTCCCTAAATATAAAAGCGATAATCATGGAGAACCTGATCATGAAAAACCTATTGATTACAGTAAACAGAATCTAGTAATTGAAAATTTCAGTTTTATAGCTAAAGTGCCTTATGAATTAGAAGGATGGTCTGAAAGCGAAGATCTTAGCAAAATAGATAGAGAGGTATTAATGAATAAAGTTTCTAATTTTTATTATGCAGCCATTGATGCCTTTAAAGAAAAAAACTATAATTATTTAAATACTCTTTATTTAAATGCAGATACTGAATGGTATCAATCGGAATATTTTTCAAAAGAAATCATTAAAAAATATCAATCCAAAGATGGGCGTAAGGGGAAAGGAATATCTACAACAAAGGCAAATACAACATTGTACGAACAAAAAATATTTTCCTTAAAAGACGCTAAAATAGAATTTTACTGCAATAATAGGGTCGCAAGACTTGTACAAACATTAGGACCTAACAAAGGAAACTCTGCTTTCGGCTATGAAGACATTGATCAAAATGGAATGAAGCGTCAAGTTTTCATTGATCTCTTTTTACACATTCCTAAAGGTTCTAAGGAATTAGAAATCATACGTTAAATGAAAGTTTTCAATAAATTAAGTGTTTTATTTCTTTTTTTTCTTGTGAGTTGCAACTCACAAGAAAAAAAAGAAAATACTATGAGTACTGAACAAAGACTATCATTCATAGAGAACAAAATAAAATATTTTGATTATCAGCCCATATATAGAATAAAAATAGAAACGACTCTTAATTACGAAGTAACAATTAATGATCTTCCTGTTGCCAAAAAATTCAACAATGATGTAGGAACTCTTGTGTTTCCTATTAATTCTGCTCTCCTTAAAAGCGGTAATCAACAGCTGCAAATAAAAATATATCCTTCCTATAAACAACAAAATGTCCCTAACCCATTTTTTAATAATAATCCAAAATTTAATGTTGAAATTGAAAAAACCGCATGGGATAAAAATGGTAATCTAGAAGAACCCAAGGTAGTTCTTAATTATGAACTTCCTAATTATCAATTGGATAATAAAGGCGATTATGATCACAATAAACCTATTGATTACAGTCGTCAAAACATAGTAATTGAAGATTTTAATTTTACCGCTACCATACCTTATGAATTGAAAGGCTGGTCTGAAAGTGAAGATCTTAGTAAAATGGATCAAGAAATTTTACACAAAAAAGTATTGGAATTCTGTGAAAAATTAGTTGACAAATATCAAGAGAAGGATTTTGACTATGTAAAGACAGAATATTTGAAAGCCGATACTGAATGGTATCAATCTGAATACCTAAAATTTGATGTTATAAAAAAATATCAAAATGCTATGAACAATAACAAAAATAAGTTTAAAAACAATTTTATTCCCTTAAGTAAATATAAGATAGTGCTGTATGGTAATAATAGAATAATTAGTATTGAAAGAAATGATATAGAAAATAAGGGAAAATCATTCTTTTTGCATGAAAAAATAGATCAAGAAGGAAATAAAAAAATAGTATCACTGGATTTGTATCTTCACATTCCTAAGGGTTCTAAGGAGTTAGAAATCATACGTTAATGGAAAATTTAAATGAGTTTTTTTATGTTTTTTCTTTAATTTTAATTTTGAAAAAACACAAGACTTAAATGGAAATCGAAATCATCATAAGATTGCTTTTAGCAGCGTTTTGGGGAGCTCTAATTGGTGCCGAAAGAGAATATAGAGGAAAAGCCGCTGGGCTTCGCACTACAATAATGATATCTGTTGGAGCTTGTTTCTTTACCTTGATGTCAGAATGGATTGGCGGACCAGGAAATCCAGATCGTATAGCTTCTAATATTGTTACAGGTTTAGGTTTTCTTTGCGCGGGAGTAATCTTTAGATCAGACAGTCATGTTTCGGGCATTACAACAGCCGCAACAATATGGTCGGTTGCTGCGGTAAGTATGGGAGTAGGAGCGGGCTATTATTTTGCATCGGCTTGTGCGGCATTGATGATTCTCTCGATTCTTACGCTGCTTACCTTTCTTCAGAATAAAATTGATTTCATTAATGAACATAAAACCCTTCGACTAACCTTTAAACGTTCTGATGATGGTCATGCAAGATGTAAGGAACTTTTTTCGGCCTATGGCGTAAAATCAAAATTATTGACGCAGCGCCGTAATTTGGATCATGTAGTTTTAGAATGGCAGATACATGGTTCTAAATATGCTTTAGAATCTTTGTATGCTTCACTTTTGCAGGATCCTATTTTTGAAGAATTGGTATTATAACAATAAAACTATGATTTTTAATTTACAACCTGTGTTAGAAAATGATCTTTGTATTCTATATCCTTTAGAAGAAAAAGATTTTGATGATTTATATAAAGCAGCTTCAGATCCTAAAATTTGGGAACAGCATCCTAATAAAGACAGATGGAAGAAAGAAGTCTTTGAAAATTTTTTTGAAGGAGCCATGAAAAGTAAAGGCGCTTTTAAAATAATAAACAAAGAAACGAATGAAGTTGTTGGAAGCACCCGATTTTACGATTTTGATCAAGAAGACGACAGCATTTTTATTGGCTATACTTTTTATGCTGTTTCGTGCTGGGGAAAAGGGTTTAACTTAAGCGTGAAAAATACGATGCTGGATTATCTTTTTCAATATGTTTCGAAAGTGAAATTTCATATTGGTTCAGAAAATATCAGATCACAAGTTGCAATCTCTAGAGTAGGGGCCAAAAAAGTGGCGGAAGAAGAAGTGGCTTATTTTGGTGAAAAACCGAAATTGAATTTTGTATATCAAATAAATAAAGAGGATTGGAAAACACAAAAGCCCTAAACATTCTCGTTTAAGACTTTTGTGTTTTTATGGATAACCATTTTTATTTCACTAAATAATCAATCTGATCTGCTTCACAAAGTCTAAAATACCCAAAGGCAAAATTATTAGCATCAGAAGTATTTATAATATTTCCTCTAATATTTCCTGGAGGAACAGAAAAAGGATTTGAACTGGAAGCTTCCAAAATTAATTTCCAGTAATTGAAGAAGTTTTTAGAAACGCCTCTATGCGTAATTTTTACCGTGTTTCCCGGTTTCATGTCTTCATGAGAATATCTTGTACTGATTTCGTTTCCGTTGTAAAATTCATCATTTGTAATCTCATATTCAGGATAAATCAAGAATTCGCTTTGATAATCGGTTACATAAAAATTAACCTGATCTGCAGGATCGTTGTAATAAAAAGTCAGTTCGATCACATCTTCTCCTCCAAAATCAGGAACAATTTTCTGTTCAATTTTATTAATCGGAGTTGCAGAAGTTAGTTTTTCAACTGCTGTGAAGCTTTGCCCTTCAGCATCAATAAATAATTTATAATCGGCATCGATTACAGGAATAAAATTGGTGCATTTGTAAACTCCTGCCTCAGTTTCGTTAAAGGTAAAAACATCTCCGTTGCTGTTTTCTACTCGTACTTGCGCACCAGAAACTTTTGGCGTAGAATTGTTGTAGTAAGGAGCCGTTTTACTAATTTTTATAGTTTGTTCCTTTCCATCAGTTCCTTTTTTCCAGATAATTTCGGCATCGATAACCAGTTTCGTTTCGCCAGTTTCCAGATCTAGATTGACTACATCTTCGCAAGAAGCAAAAGAAAAAACAAAAAGAAGACTTAGTAATGCTAGTGCTCTGTTCATTATGGTATATTTTTTCAATTTATTCATAGCATTAAAATTTAAAATTATAAGAAACTCCAGGTACAATTCCGAAAATAGAAAGCCTTCTGGTTTCATTTGCTCCTGTATCTTCATTGGTTGTAAAACTCATAGAAGCCGCATTTTTTCTGTTGTAAATATTATAAAGGCTGAATACCCAATAGCTCTGCCATCCTTTCTTTTTGTCTGGTTTTGGAGTGTAAGTTGCTGCAACATCTAAATGATGGAAAAGCGGTAATCTATTTTCGTTTCTCAAAGAATAATTCGGAATATGAATGCCTCCCATTTCATAATAGCCATTTGCATACGTTACCGGCTGTCCTGACTGTAACGTGAAATTTCCATTAAAAGACCATTTCGGGTTCAGTTCATAACTTCCCACAATGCTTAAATTATGCAGTTTGTCGTAACCAGATAAATACCAGTCGCCGTTTGCAATTCCTGGTTCTTCGGGAGTTCTTCCTGGCGTTTTTTGTTCGGCTCTAGATAAAGTATAGGAAACCCATCCTGTGAAAACGCCTGTATTTTTTCTGAATAATAATTCTAAACCATAAGATCTTGCTTTTCCGTTTAGAATAACCTGTTCAACATTGTTGTTAGCCAAAACATCAGCGCCGTCAATATAGTCAATACGATTTTGAACATTTTTATAAAATAATTCGGTTTCTAAAGAGTAATCTCCGTCTTTGAAATTTCTAAAATACCCCATTGCATACTGATCCAAAAGCTGAGGTTTTGTAAAAGGTCCGCTTGGTGTCCAGATGCTCATTGGTAATGGAGACTGTGTGTTTGATAAAATATGAATGTATTGTGCCATTCTGTTGTAACTTGCTTTTACAGAAGTTTCGTCGTTAAAAGCATAAGATATTGCAGCTCTCGGTTCAAAATTATTGAAGTTGCTGATTGTTTTTCCTTTTCCGTATGATATGCTTCCGTTTGGTGTTCCTTCTTCGTAGATTTTATATAACGGATTATACACTACGGCCTGACCATTTTCGTAAGTGCTGATGGTTTCGTCTCCTAAACGGTAAAACATGCTGTAACGAAGCCCATAGCGGAAAGTCAGTTTTTCTGTAATCTGATTTTCAAAATCGACAAAAGCAGAAGTTTCTAAAGCATATTTTTTATCCAGCTGCATATAATTAAACTGCGAATCTGAAGAAGTAGGTTTTACAACGCCAGGATTGAAATTATAATACAAACCATCAATTCCATAATTGATTTTAAACTTCTCAGATTGTTGAAAATTCCAATTGTATTTCAATCCGTAGCTTGCAATATTGCTGTCCCATTTAAAACTTTCAATCGGAATTTCTAGATTGAATCTGTAATCGCTATAGAAAACGGATAAATTGCTGTTCAAACGATCAGTAAATTTATGTTTCCAATTTAAAATTCCCATTGTGCTTCCGTACGTACTTGCAAAACGGTCGCTAATATCGAATAAATCATTTCCGAAATAACCCGAAAACGAAAGTGTATTCTTAGCATTAAAACGATAATTTAATTTAGCATTCAAATCATAAAACATAGCTGAGTTATTATTATCTGCCAATTTCATGAATAAATGAGCATAAGAAGCACGCCCAGAAAGAATAAAAGAACCTTTTTCTTTTTCTAAAGGACCTTGAACTAAAAGACGGCTTGAGATAATTCCAATTCCTCCATTCACTTTGTATTCTTCAAAATCTCCAGTTTGCTGTGTTACATCTAAAACAGAAGAAACACGTCCTCCAAATTTTGAAGGAATTCCGCCTTTGTATAAATCTAAACCATTAACGATATCTGCATTAAAAATAGAGAAGAATCCAAACATATGCGAATCTGCATAAACTGGAGCGCCATCCAAAAGAATCAAATTCTGATCGGCAGCACCACCTCGGACATTAAAACCAGAAGAAGCTTCTCCCGCATTGGTAACTCCAGGGAGAGTCAAAATTGATTTTAAAGGATCTGGTTCGCCCATTGCAACAGGAATTTTTTTAATTTCCTGCATCGAAAGCTTATTAACGCTCATTTGAGTTGCTTTAATATCAGCAGCTTTATTGTTCATTACAATAACTTCTCCCAATTGCTGGCTATCTGCATCTATGTTGAAATTCACTTTACTGTCATCTGTAACAGAAACTCGTTTTTCCTCATTTTTAAATCCAACATAACTTACTTGAACCGTATAATTTCCGTCAGGAACTTCAATGCTATAATTTCCATTAACATCTGTTACAACTCCTGTTTCCAATTCTTTAATAAAAATATTGGCGCCAATAACGGGTTGTCTTTCATCGTCAAAAATACGGCCTGTCAGCTTATTTTTTTTTTTGGCTGGTTTTTGAGTTTGAGGTTTCTGTTTAACAAAAATATTATTGCCCGTAATAGAAAACTGTACAATCGAAGTTTGATTTAATTCAGAAATAAGCTTCTCAATTTCGATAGTCTTAAAAGTGCTTTTTTTCGTAAAATATTTTTTATTCGTATCAATTTGATCTGTGAAAGCAAATTTAAAATCGGTTTGACTTTCAATCTGCTTGAAGAACTCTTTTAATGTAGTATTTTGATCTACAGTTAGTGTGACGCTCTGAGCTGACATACATAAACTGAATAAAAAAAAGCATGCTGAAATTATATGCTTCATGAAATTTTGTATTTTTGAATATTATTAAATGGAATAACCTCGTGTTATCCTGGATATTAGGAGGATGTGGAGTTTCGCGGCTTACATCCTTTCTTGTTTTTATTGAAAAGTGATCTGTTTTAAATCTTCATTTATTTCAAAATTTAGGTTATACATTTCTGATATTAGTTGTAAAATTGTTTTTAAATCTTCCTTTTTATTGATTCGAATTGTAATTTTCTGATTCAGATTTTCTTTCGGAATGTTGACTTTATAACTGTAATTTTCTTCAATGTATTGACTGATAACCGACAGTTTTTCGTTATCAAAATCTATAAATCTGCTAAATTCTGTTACTGAAGCAGTTTGGTTTCCGTAGGTAAATTTATCACCAGGTTTCAAAATCCATTTCTGGTTTTGGCCTTTTACATTCATTTGAACGCTTCCTTCAAAAAGTTCAACAGTCACTTCTTCATTTTTAGATTCTTTAACCGTAAAAGAAGTTCCTAAAACTGTAGTTGTCGTTTCATCGCAGAAAACCTGAAAAGGATGCTGTTTGTCTTTTTTAACTTTAAAATAAGCCTCACCATCAATTTCTATTTTTCTGTTTAGAGCAAAATTGTTTCCGTAAATAATTTTAGAATTCGGACCTAATTCTACTTTTGAGCTGTCTGGTAAAACAACATGCTTTATGGCTGAGGTAGTATTTTCAATTACATTTTCAGCGAGAGTTTTATTTTCGGCTGCAGTTTCTTGGTTAAAATAAATTCCAGTTCCAATAAGTGTAAAAAGTAAAACCGAAGCCGCCGCATAAAGATGCCAAGGTTTAGATTTTCTTTTCTTCTCAGAAAATGTTTTAGCACGGAATTGTTCCCACGAAGCTTCTTTTTCGCTGTCTGAATGAGAAAGAGGAGACTCCTCCCACAACTTTTTAAATTCCTCGTCAAATTTCTCCTGATCCATTTTTTTTAGGTGTAAATGATTTGACAATGAAATCCTTGTTTGTTAAAAACACCATAAACCATTTCTTTAATATCTCGATTAGTTTCGATTTTAAGGATGTTTTCTTGTCCTTGGCGATCGAAATTTATGATACAATCAGAAATGATAAACTGTAAGTGAGCTACAAGTAAGCTTGCATCTTTCTTTGTTTTTACATTAGTTTTATACGCTTCAATATGCATTTTTAGTTCTTGTTTTTTAGTATAACAAACGAGAACTAAAAAGTTCCTAATGGTTTTCGATTTTTTTTCGAATAAATTTACTGGCGAGATAAATATGATTGGCAATGGTCTTTTCAGAAAGATCCGTTATTTCTGCAATCTCCTTATAGCTAAGGTTTTCCAGTTTGTGTAAAGTGAATATTTTTTGTTGCTGTTCTGGAAGCTGATTAATGAAATTTTGTAGTTTTTCTTGTCTTTCTTCAAAAATTCCAGTGTCAGTTTCTTCATCTAGCATTTCAACTTGAGAAGGATCAAGCTGTATTATTTTGTTTTCTCTGTTAACATGATTGATAATAATGTTCTTGCAGATAGTAAAGATCTGTTTGTCGAACAGCACCTCTTCGTTAAGCAGTTCTCTTTTATTGTATAATCTTATGAAAGTTTCCTGAACAAAGTCTTCGGGAGTAAATACAGAAGAGTGGAAGCGTTTGGCAATATTTATAAGTTTATCGTAATAGTTGAAGTAGACTTCTTTGAAAGCTGCTTCATTACCTTTTTTTAAACTTAAAATAACTTTTTTATTGTCCATAACGAAAATATCGTGACTAGCTTCCTAGTTCTAAACTCATTGGAATCAATATTATTGTATTCAGAAATTGAGTAATCCCAAGTGAGAATGTAATAAGTTACAAAGAACCGTAATTTAATTTAACATTTGACGCTTTTGCATAATAAATGTTACAATTTGTGCGCTTCTTTTTTTATTTATAAAAACAAATTAGCAAAGGATAAGCAGTGCAAGTATGGGGGTTTTTCGGCAATTACTGTGATAAACCGATTTTTTATTCTTAAATTGTTGGTTACAAAAAATCAACTGCTATGACTTTGCAAAGACTTTTAGTTTTAATTATTATTCCTTTTTTGATTTCCTGTGATAATAAAAAAGAACGTGAACTTACAGAAAGAGAAAACGCGCTTCTGGAACGCGAACAGAAATTTGCCGACAAAGAAGCTGAATATGAATTATTGTTGAAGATGAAAGACAGTCTTCAATTGGCTGTCCAGATAAAAGATACGTTGCCCAAAATTCAGACTTGGCCAGATAGCCTAAAGATTAAGTGGAACAGCAAAATGATTTGTAAAGAATCCAATTGCACCAATTATGTTATTGGAGATCAGCGTACAGAAGTCTGGCAGTTTGCATCAGATTCTACAGGAATGTATGCCAATGTAGTAAGCAATAATCAGATTAAGAGAGTTTTTAGAGGACAGTATTTAGTCAATAAAATAGTGCTCGATTCGGCCAAAGAGAGTTCTGCTAAAAGCAATATAAAAATTAATGTCGTATTAGACGATATCAAAAAGAATGTCATTAAAGGGACACAGACAATAATTGGACAAGACAACTGTACCGTAAAATTCTCGGTTGAACTTACGCCATCTAAAAAATAATTTATGTTTTTGAGTATACATCATATAACTCTCCCAATAGAAGATCCGCTTTTAAAATTTCTTATCGAAATTATTATCATATTGTGTATTCCTCTTTTATTGAATAAGATTAAAGTACCGCATTTGCTTGGGCTTATCATTGCTGGAGCTGTCGTTGGCCCTAACGGTTTTGGGTTGCTTTCAAGAGACAGTAGCGTTGTGGTAACTGGTACAACAGGGTTGTTGTACATTATGTTTTTGGCTGGATTGGAAATTGATATGGCCGATTTCAAAAAAAATAAATGGAAAAGCATCACCTTTTCTCTTTACACTTTTGCTGTCCCTTTTATTTTAGGACTTGTTGGCGGTTATTATATTTTAGGTTTTTCGTTACTGACTTCGGTGCTTTTTGCCAGTTTGTTTTCATCGCATACTTTAATTGTATATCCAATGATCAGCAGTTTAGGAATTGCTAAAAATCTTGCGGTCAATGTAACCGTAGGCGGAACCATGATAACAGATGTTCTCTCTCTTCTTGTTTTGGCTGTTGTAGTCGGAATGTCGCAAGGAGAAGTTGGAACAGCGTTTTGGCTCAAGCTTTCCATTTCTATGATTCTCTTTACTTCGATTGTTTTATTAGTGTTTCCAATAATTGCTCGTTGGTTTTTTAAGAATGTAGAAGATAAAATTTCGCAGTATCTTTTTGTTATTGTAATGATTTACCTTGCGGCACTTTTGGCTGAACTTGCTGGAATTGAATCTATAATCGGAGCATTTTTTGCCGGACTGGCTTTAAACAGACTGATTCCGCATACCTCATCTTTAATGAATAGGGTAGAGTTTGTAGGGAATGCCATTTTTATTCCTTTCTTCTTGATAAGTGTGGGAATGCTTATTGATTTTAGTGCTTTTATTCAAAGTTGGGAAACCTTGTGGGTGGCCGCAATTATGCTGATTGCTTCAATTGGTGGAAAATATTTTGCAGCGATCTTAACTCAAAAAACATTTAAATTGACCAATGATGAAGGCAAACTGATTTTTGGAATGAGTTCTGCTTCTGCCGCTGCGACTTTAGCGTCAGTGATGGTTGGTTACAATATTATTATTGGAGAAAATGATGCCGGCGAACCGATAAGACTTTTAAACGATCATGTTTTAAATGGCAGCATACTTTTGATTTTGATTTCCTGTACTGTTTCTTCATTCGTTTCTATGGCAACTGCCCAGCGCATAGCAGATGCAGATAAAGACAATAAAGTATCGGGAAATAGTGAAGAGAAAGAAAATATACTTTTGGCGCTTAATCATGAAGATACCGTAGAGAAAATGGTAAATCTGGGACTTATGGTGAAAACATCGACCAACAGAGATCGTATTTTTGCTGTAAATGTTATTAATGAAGAAGAAAATGAATCGTCGGTAAAAAATGCAGAAAAAATTCTAGAATCGGCAGTTAAAGCAGCTTCGGCGGCCGATGTTAAACTGAATCCGATTACGCGCCATGATAATGATACCGCCAGCGGAATAAGTAATGTTATTAAGGAAAAAGAAATTACAGATCTAATTGTAGGATTACAAGGCGGAAAAGGTTTTTCGGCTTCATTTGTATACAATTTGTATAACGGATACCTTCGAAATAAAAATATAAATCTCATGGTTTATCATGCAGTTCAGCCTGTATCGACAATTAAAAAATATGCTGTGCTGATACCTGAAAATGCAGAAATGGATGCAGGCTTTTTTCATTCGATGTTAAGAATCTGGAATATCGGACGCAATTCTGGCGCGAAAATGAGTTTCTACGGAAAAGACAAAACCATGCTCATTTTGAAAAGAATTGTAAAAAAAGCATCAATAGAAGCTACATTTGAAACAATTGGTTCTTGGCAAGAAGCTCAAGAAATTGCTTTCAATTTAGGAGAAGATGTTGGATTGATAATTATGATGGCCGATAAAGGAATGCATGCGTATGTTCCGCACATGAGGGATGTGCCAGATTTACTTAATAGCAGAGTAAGCAGTAAGAATTATATACTCATTTATCCTTTTAGCAAAACAGAAATAAATACTACCGAGAAAAGAGCCGTAAGCAGTCACGACGATTTTGTGGAAATTGGTAAAATCATTCGAAATATTTTTAAATAATGATAAAAACAAAAGCCCTTAAACATATCGCTGTTTAAGGGCTTTTGTTTTTTTGGATATTTAGGAATTCAGCTTCAGCAGCATCTGAATATCGACTCTATTATAAGCTGAAGAAAGTCCTGTTATTTCTTTAAAACCTAGTTTTTCATACAGTTTAATAGCAGGTTTTAGTTTGGTATTGCTTTCCAGATAAATTTTAGAAGCTCCTTTATCTGATGCCCATTTTATGGCCGATTCGGCCAATAATAACCCAACGCCTTTTCCTTGAGCTTTCGGACTTACGGCCATTTTGGCTAATTCGTAATCATAATTTTTTCCGTCACTTTTGATTAAAGCGCAAACGCCCAAAACTTCATTATTTAAAATGGCAGAAAATATTTCACCGCCTTTATTTATAATATATTCTTCGGCATGATCGAGCGCTTTTACGTCATTGGGTTCAACTACAAAATAATTTGAAATCCATTCTATATTCAAATCCTTGAAGCTTTTTTGATATTTTGGGTTGTAAGTTGCTATTTCTACTTGGTCTTTATTCTTCATAATGCTATTAAATACTGTTTTTTATTATTCTGCCCAATTTTTCCAAATCAGAATCTACGCGTTCATTCCATTCTAAAACATACGTTAATCTCATGCAGTTATTGTATTGATTGTACTGCGAAAAAATTCTTCCTGGTGCAAAGGAGATTTTGTGGGATAGGGCAGTGTTGTATAATTCTGTTGTAGAAATTCTTTCATCTAATTCTAGCCATAACATAAAACCGCCTTTTGGTTGTGCTATTTTAGTGTTGTCCGGAAAATAAGATTCTACAGCTCGATTAATCTGGAGATAATTAGCATAAAGCTTATTTCTAAATGTTCTAAGATGATGATCGTAACGTCCGTGTTCTAAGAAATCTGTAATAACATCTGAGTATAAAGAGGAATTACAAACCGTTTGAACCAGCTTCTGACGTATAATTTTATCTTTAAATTTTCCAGGAGCAATCCAGCCAACACGATAACCAGGCGCAAGAGTTTTAGAAACAGATCCTATCCACAAAACCAAGCCAGCTTCGTCATAAAATTTACAAGGCTTAGGGCGCTCTGAACCAAAGTATAGATTGCCGTAAATATCATCTTCAATTAATGGGATGTTATATTCTGTAATTAGTCTTACCAACTCTTGTTTGTTCTCATCAGGCATTTGAAAACCCATTGGATTATTGAAATTGGTAACAAGACAGCAGGCCTTTATTTCGGGCAGTACTTTTTTCAAAGCATCAAGATCTAATCCATACAGAGGATGGGTTGGAATCTCGACCGCTTTTAGACCTAATGCCTTAATGGCTTGGAGTATTCCAAAATAGGCAGGGCTTTCTACCGCAACGCTATCTCCAGGAGATGTCACGGCCATAAGTGCATTGTACATGGCATGCATAGCGCCAGAAGTAATTACAAGATCATCTTCCGTAATTTTTCCTTCCATGACAAGTGCCCATTTGGCAATGGCGCGTCGAAGTTCTTCAGATCCCTGAACCGGTTCGTAGGCAGTGCCTGCATCGCCTCTATTGCGGACAGCATTGATGATTCCTTTGTTGAGTTTGGCAACTGGAAGGAAATTCTTCCCGGGTAATCCGAGTGCAAATTGTGTTACATCCGATTTGTTTATTGTGCTGAAAACTTTATCAATTAAATCTTCGGGTGTATTTTCCTTTTCATGATTATCTATACTTGCGATTGTAGGAAGTGCTGTCGTGCGCTGTGAACTTTTACTCACATAATATCCCGTTTTTGGGCGAGATTCTATTAGCGAACGGCTCTCCAATTCCAAATACGCCTGTTTAATGGTATTTAAGCTAACATTATACAGCTTTTGTGCACTTCTAACAGAAGGCAGTTTGTCGCCAAGCGAAAGAGTCTCATTGTGAATTTGATCTTCAATGATTTTAGCAATTTTAAAATATAATGTTTCGCGATTTTTCATTTTTTCTTTTCCGTTAAGGGCTTAAAAACTCAGGCAGTGAACAAAATGTTTTGTACTTTGCCTTAATTGTTCGGCGTTATTGAAATTTGCATTTCTCTTTTTCTTTAGAAAATTCTGAATGTATTCATTAAATATTGTTCTGTCTTCATTAGTCAAACTTCCGTCGTCATATATTTGAAATATGACTTCGTTCTTTTCATCCAATATTAAACTAGCAAACGAATTAATCTTATTGTCTTTTTCGCAAAGAAGAAAAGGTATTCCAAAAAGCATTTTATCTTCAGCTTTCACATTGCTATTTTTATGGAAGATATTTTGTAAAATCTCCATGTCAAATATATATACCTCTCTAAAAGTTCTTTTTTCCTGTGTTGTTGCTTTAGATTCCATATCTTTTTTTAGCAAAATTATTGCTATTGTAGATTTGGGTACAGATACAGAAAATGCTTTTTTTAGGGATACAGATTAAAAGTAATGTTTTTATTCGATCGGTAAAAACTGTCTGTAGACTTTTTACCCGTAGGAGGAATTAATTGGGAATTACAGTTGGATTTGAAGTTATTTTATCCATCCTGTTTTTCTTCTCCATTCAAGTGCTTCTTGTTTTCGTTTTTCGAAATCTTCAGGAGGTAATTGATTTTCTTGTATTATTCGATTTCGAATAATTTCGGTTTGTTCTTCCAGAGAGTTGAGTCCGATAGATTGTCTTCTTTGATTTACCATTTGTAAGTCATCGAATAAATTTGGGCTTAAATTTCCTTTTTCATCCCAATCAAATTGGGTTCCGTAAAGTTGTGGATTTCCTTCCAAGACGGCTATTCTGTCTGTTAAATAGGCAAGATGAATAGGGTCTGCTTGATTTTCTTTGACTGCATTTTGCAATTGCTCCGCACATCTTTTCATAAAATCTGGAGATCCAATAGAATGCTGTATGATTAGCCAAGCAGCTTCACTGGCTTCTTTCCCAACTTTATCAATCGTAGGATAACCGATTATATTTATGATTTCATCTAAGATTATTGCATTTTGTTTATGCAGCTTTTCCATTTCTTCATCATATCCTTCAAAAAGTTTTTTGTTTTCAATAAGCTTGTTTCTCAATTTAAGATCAGCATTTTTCAACTCAATTATTCTTTCAGAAATGATTTTGTTATCCATTTGAGATTGGTTAAAAGAATTAACTGGAAATGGTTTTTAATTTACAAAAGAGGGGCTCCAGATAAAATTAATTATCCTCCTTTTCCAAATCTGCAGCAGAGATCTGATCTAATATATTGGTCTGATTTGGCGAAATGTAGTTTTTGTTCTCGCTAATTTGTTCTTTCTTAAAAAGAAGATCGAGCGCATTGTAAAGCTTTAATAAAACATCTTTGTCTTCTTTGGCAATATCTAAAGCAGTATTGAAATTAAAAACATAATTATTAGAATTACGTACTTCTACTTTTATAGTTTTAGATGTGATCTTAAATTTTACTATGTCCATGTTCTGTGTAAATTACTTGTTGCAAGATACTAATTTAATAAAATCTGTACTTAAAGACGGGTTAATTTAAATAAAAAACCCTTAAACATTTCTGTTTAAGGGTTTTACCTTTTTGTAGCGAGGACGGGAGTTGAACCCGTGACCTCAGGGTTATGAATCCTGCGCTCTAACCAACTGAGCTACCTCGCCTGGACTGCTATCATGAATTCCTGATTGCGGGTGCAAAGATATAAATATTA
>Ga0308157_10001221_pt1 | contig 57211 bp, 45 predicted proteins | sample PhyBR1_FD_201035 | JGI IMG/M metagenome (GOLD analysis project Ga0308157, IMG submission 201035) | Phyllosphere microbial communities from UC Gill Tract Community Farm, Albany, California, United States - DLSLB.R1 | ecosystem: Host-associated > Plants > Phyllosphere > Unclassified | place: USA...
AGAATAAAGAATAAAGAATAAAGAATAAAGAATAAAGAATAAAGAATAAAGAATAAAGAATAAAGAATAAAGAATAAAGAATAAAGAATAAAGAATAAAGAATAAAGAATAAAGATTGATCATATCTTTCAAAATTGATTTTCTGAACCAAGAACAGGGCTTTTTGCTCATGCTGCGGCTCATTAATCAGAAGGACAGCAACGATTGCTGCAAAAAATAGATTATATAAGATAAGCATGTAGCACTTTTCCTACCTGAATTTTTCTATCTTAGAAAATGAAATTTTGACTAAACATTTTTGATAGCCAATTTTGGTGAACGGGTTCAGGCGTATGTTTTGGCTTATAATAGCGTAATGGAAGTATTGACTTTTCTGAATAATTTCTGAAATTTTGACAGCAATCCTGGAAATTCATCAAGGTATCTGTATTGGTATTTTTTTTGTTGGGTATTATATAGATTGTTAAACCGGCAGGCAGGTATCTCTGTCGCTGCCATAACGATCTTCTTACCACAAACTCTAAGACTTTTAATACGTAAAATAGAACCGTTATATTACAGAGAATATGCTTGGGACAGTAAGTATTTTGTGTATGACTATTCTGGGACTGATGTTTTTGCTTAAAAAACTAAATCAGCCTTACCTTATTGCCTATATAATTGCCGGGATAGTATTGGGACCTTCCGGGGTACAGCTTTTCAGCAAAGCCGAAGATATAGAAGTAATCGGTGAAATAGGGATATTACTACTGATGTTTTTTATAGGTATGGAAATTAATATCCCTAATAAAAAAAGCCTGATTATCAAACCTATATTAGCCCAGGGACTTAAAATAATTCTGAGTTTTATATTCGCTCATCTTATTGGTGATATACTTCATCTGGATAATAAAAGTGTGCTGCTCATTGCTCTGCTTTTTACGTTTAACAGTACTGCTGTAGTCGTCGATTTTTTAAAGAAGCATGGAACGTTACATACTTCCTTCGGCATTGTGATCCTCAATATTTTGCTGTTGCAGGACCTTCTCCTGGCACCCGCTTTGACAGTATTGAAATTCTGGAATGGCTATAATCTCAGCCTTTTAAACGTTGTGCTGCCATTAGCCATATGCGCTGCCATCTTTTTAATCTTCCGGAAGATCAGGCATATCAGTGAAATTAAGCTGTCAAGCGCATTCCTGGAAAACGACCATGACCTGCAGGTTTTTTCCGGTCTTTTCATCTGCCTTGGATTTGGGCTTGTTGCAGAGGCTGTAGGATTCAGCGCTGCGCTGGGCAGTTTTATTGCCGGGGTACTGGTAGGTAAAATGAAAGCATTCCATTGGCTTGAGCACGCTCTGCTGCCCTTCAAGGTTTTTTTTGTCTCCCTATTTTTTGTTTCCATTGGTCTGCGAATGGATATTCATTATCTTTTATCCAATTATAAGCTTATCGCTATAGGTACCTTAGTGGTATTGGTGAGTAACAGCATTATGTCGGCTATTTTCTTCCGGATATTAAATTTCAAATGGAAAGACAGCTTCTATGGAGGAGCATTACTCTCCCAGACCGGGGAATTTGGAATTCTGGCACTTTCTATCGCTTATAAAAGTAATATGGTGGGATATGACCTTTACAAGGCTGGATTGGCTATCACCTGCTTATCTTTATTATTCTCTACAATATGGATCAGCTTTGGGACTTTTTTCAGTAAGAGCCAGACAGGCAGCTTGACGAAAACAGAACGTAACGGGACCTCACCGTGAAGCAGAAACATGTCTGAATTTTTGTCAGAAACTATGAAAAATTGACAGCCATTCTGAAAAAAAATCACACGGTACTGACTGGCATTTTTTTTGTATTTTTCTTGTTACAGCTGGCCAGCTGACGTGTTATTAAATGATTGTTGAACTTTAATTAAAAGGAAATTGTTATGAATAATCTGATGAAGAGAAATATGAGCAATAATTTAGGATTATCAAACATCTTTGATGATTTTTTTAATCGTGAACTTTTTAACTGGGGCAATAACCATTATTCATCAACCAGCACGACTGTACCATCAGTCAACATCAAAGAAAATGCAGATGTTTTTGAAGTGCAGGTTGCGGCTCCAGGAATGGATAAGAGTGATTTCGAGATCAAGCTGGATGGAAACCTGCTGACCATTTCATCTTTAAAACAGGACAGCAGGGAATCAAAAGATGATAACTTTACACGAAGAGAATTCAGTTATCAGTCCTTCCAACGAAGTTTCGAGCTTCCGAAAGATGTTGTTGACCAGGATAACATCAATGCGAAATATGAAAACGGGCTTTTGACGCTTTCTATTCCTAAAAAGGAAAATGCGAAACAAAAACCTCCAAGAATGATAGAAATATCGTAAGATTTATAAAAGAAAAATGGCTACTTTTTGTAGCCATTTTTCTTTTATAAATCTTTTCTGTTAGGTTTTGCGATTGAAAAGAATATTGTAGATATAACGCTTAATCGACTATGATACCACTTCCGTTGATGACTGTTTGTTGATTCAGAAAAGGTGCACCTTTGCCTGTTTCCAGATACAATTTCAAGCTTGCGGTAAATTTATTTTACTAATGCTTTTATTATATTTAATCCAATTGATATTTGATGAATAACTTCCTGTTGCATGGAAGTGAAATCAATGTTTTGATCTGCTTTACCTTCCCAATGTAAAACAGTTTCTGCAAGCTTGATCAATCCGGCAGTTCCGGCAGTACCTTTGAGTTTATGAAGTATTTTTTCAAGCTCATCAGCATTTCTTTCTTCAACAGCTGATTTTATATTGTTCTCTGCCTGATTAATTTCGGTAATAACTAAATTCAGAAACATCTCCTTAAAATCCGGATCATCACCTGTTTGCTCATTTAAGAGGCTGAGATCGAGATAATTTTCTGTTTTTAGTGCATTTTCTGTTTCTGGAGCATCATTAAGAACATATTTTTTCAGCATTTCCAGCAGGTCCGCCTGTCGTAGCGGTTTGGGAAGAAAATCATTCATCCCCGAATCCAGGCATTTTTCTTTCTCTCCCAGTATGGTTCCTGCGGTAATTCCAATAATAGGAATGTGCTGATATCCCGGAAGCTGCCGGATTTGTTTTGTGGCTTCTATACCGTCCATTACAGGCATCTGTACATCCATCAGGATGAGAGAATAATCTTTGTCTTTGCAATAGTTGAGAGCCTCCAAGCCGTTGACCGCTTCTGTTAGCTGTGCCTCTGGAATAAGGGACTTCATCATTTTATTGTTAAGAACCATATTTACCGGGTTATCATCTACCAGCAAAACCTGCAGGTTCTGAACGGATAGGGTAGACCCTTCTTCATCTTCGTATTGTTTAATGACGGGTATTTCTTTATCATTATTTTCCATCACCCTTTTTAGGGTTCTATACAATTCCTGAGATTTTATAGGCTTCAGCAGGAAATATGAATTTTTTTCCTGGCGGAAAGAATTGATCACATCATGTTCTTCCGAGGAAGTATGAAGAATAACAAGAGGAGAAGTTTCATGCTGCTTGTTAAATAATTCTTTAATTTTTTCTATCGTTTCCAGGCCTGAAATCACCGGCATATGGTAATCCATTAGAATCACGTCGAAACGTTCTCCGGCCAATAGGATCTGCAAAGCCTCCATCCCGTTAGCCGCTAATTTTGATTCAATATTCTTATAGGACAGCATATGCTGAAGAATAATCCTGTTGGCTTCATTATCATCAACAATGAGCACTTTCTGTATTTTCAGTTCTACATCATCATTTGCCTCAGACATTTCATAAGGAAATTCAATATCAAAGAAAAATACAGAGCCTTTCTGTGGTGTACTGATTAATTTGAGGTTGCTTCCCATATATCCCAGAATATTATTGGAAATGGTAAGCCCAAGTCCAGTGCCTCCGTAATGTTTGCTGATGGAACTGTTTTCCTGGGTAAAGGCATCAAAGATATGTTGTTGCTTTTCTTCCGGAATTCCAATTCCTGTATCACGCACTGCAAACCGAAGGGATATATTTTTACCATCCATACGGAGCTTTTCTACTTTCAGTTCTATTTCGCCCTGCTGAGTAAATTTTACCGCATTACCCAACAGGTTGATTAGAATTTGTTTTAGTCTGGACTCATCCATCCAAAGGCTTTTCGGCAAGCCTTGTTCAATATTCAGAAGCAGCTCAATATCCTTTTTCTGGGATTGATAAAGAATAACATTGATAACCTGGCTGACTACATCATATACATTACATTTTTCTATAAGAAGCTCCATTTTACCGGATTCTATTTTAGAAAAATCAAGAATATCGTTGATAATTGTGAGCAGGTTTTCGCCCGATTCATTAATATAGTTTAAATATTGCGTCTGTATCTCGTTAAGCGGTGTTTTTAATAACAGGTCTGAAAATCCTATGACCCCATTCAAAGGAGTACGGATTTCATGGCTCATATTGGCAAGGAACTCAGATTTTGCTTTACTCGCAATATCCGCCATTTTCTTGGCCTTTTTAAGCTCCTCATTAGTTTCCACCGTACGGGTGATATTCTGTACAGAAACGATGATTCCTCCTATCACGCCATGAGAGAGATACCAGGGTCTTACTTCCAGATTGTAATGTTCGTATCCATTTTCCTTTTCCAGAATAAAGTTTTCATTTTTATAGGCAATACCTCTTAATGCATTTATGTATATGTCCTTTCTCTCTTTCGGAACGTTGGGCGAAATCGTGAAAATGTTTTTTCCTATAAGTTCCCTATCATTCATATTAAATTCATCCCTCCAGCTGCTGCTTGCAGATAAGTAATTAAGATCTTTGTCAAACATAGCCACAGCGACTGGAACATAGGTAACGAAAGACTGCATCATCGCTTCCTTTTTTGCCAGTTCTAGATACATATTTTTAAAGTCATCAATGTCCTGAATAATTCCGAATATTCTACTGCATACCCCGTCTTCAAATTCAGGGATTCCTTTTACCCTTACCCAGATTGTAATTCCGTCATTGCGTACCAGTTGAAACTCCTCATCATACGGAATTCCTTCCGAGACCGCTCTGTTAAATAGAAATTCAACCCTTGGTCTGTCTTCTTCCTTATAAAAGCCTACTGCATTTTTAAAATCCGGCTGAAAATCCGACTTTGTTTTATGAATTTCTTTTGTCGTCCTAGACCAGAATATAGAATTTTTTTTAAGATTAACCTCCCATCCACCGACCTGAGCAACATCACTGGTTTGCTCAAGCATTTTTTTAGTATAAAGAAGGTCTTTTTCCAGTGTCATTCTTTCCGAGATATTCAACGCTGTACTTACAACATACTGGTTTCCGTCTTTATTGATTTCTACCAGATTGTGATACATCCAGACCAGTTCTTCACCTTCCTTGGTTTTCAGAATCATGGTTCCGGAATCTTCTTTGTTTTGATTGATGCGTTGCAGATAGTCATTAAGTAGAGGCCAGTTTGATTTCGGAACCAGATCTTTTAAATTCAATCCTTTAACCTCTTCCGCAGAATAATGCAGAGTTTCTCTCCCTTTTTCGTTAACTTCGAGGATATTACCCTCCATATCGTGCATACTCATTAAGCCTATAGCATTTTCGAAAAAGCTTCTGAAACGACGTTCAGAGCTCTCCAGTTGCATTTTCTCGTCAATTTGCTGGGTAATATTAATTCCAAAACAAATGATTTCGCACTGACTTTGATTTCGCTTTACATACCACTTTATTATAGTATGAGTTGCCCCATTGGAATTTGTAGAGGTGGTGAAAAACAGTTCTTCATCGGTTTGAAGAGAACGGTCTATATCTACTTTTACTGCAGGATTTTGTTCTTCAAAAAAGGTTAAAAAATTCAGATCAACAGCATGGTTACGGTCTATTTCAAAAACTTTTTCAAAAGCAGGGTTTACGTCTTTGAAGTCAAAATTATCATCCAGCACACAGATAAGATTATTTGAAATGTTGAAAATCTGCTGGAAATATTCCGCCTGAATATTTTTCCTTCGGCCCATTAGCAGTTTTGTCACGGCTTCCCCCAGTTTCTTTAGCGCAGAAATTTGTTGTTCCGATAAAGATTTTGGGATATAATCAAACATACAAAGAGTTCCCAATACAAATCCCTCATTATCGATGAGTGGTATCCCGGCATAGAAACGAATTCCTCCCGCAATAATCAATGGATTGCCGGATGACCTTTCATCTAATAAAGTATCTTCTATAACCAGGACCTCTCCACTCGCTATTGAGTATTGGCAAACGGTATTTTGACGATCCACAGTCTCTAAAGACATCCCAATACAGCTCTGTATAATCTGGGTTTCACTTTCCATAATGGCAATTAATGCATTGGCACAGCCTGAAACCAAACATGCGGTTTCTGCAAAAATATCAAGTTGGGGATCTTTAGGAAGGCTTAATAGATCAAATAGTTCCAGTCTTTTAATTCGTTCTCTTTCATTTGCAGGAACTGGATATTTATTCATATTATTAACAATATTTCATTATTGGTTTAAATATAATGAGAAAATTAATATAATGTTTAATTTGTGGGAAAAATAAATTTATATCTCATGAAATTGATTAATAATTTTTGAACTGGTAAATCACCGGTATCATTGTCAATTTCCCTATATAAATACGAGGCTAAATCCTTTCGAATAAACACCTGTCTGAATTAACCCTAAAAAATCAGTTTTCAACGTTCAATATGACCTGTTCAACCTATTTGATCTTCTTACTATTTCTATTTTGAAATAATTTTACCCCTAACAAAAGATTAATATTATGAATACAACATTGAATTTTAGTAAAAGAGTGCTTGTCACTTTATCGCTGATTATTTTTACAGGAATAGGATTATCATCTTTAAAAGGCCAGACCACCGGCGATAAAAACTTAGAAAATGATGCCATCAGATCAGCTTTCCAGAATACAAAAAAGATCAGGGCAGGGCTTTTGGATGTGGGTTATGCAGAAGTAGGGCCTAAATCAGGGAAAACGGTGATTCTTCTTCATGGATGGCCATACGATATCCATAGTTTTGAGGAATCCTCTGTTATACTTGCAGAAAAGGGGTATAGAGTGTTGATACCTTATTTAAGAGGTTACGGAACCACGACCTTTATATCTCCCAATACAAAACGCAACGGTCAGCAGAGCGCTGTGGCAATGGATATCATTTCTTTTATGGATGCTCTAAAAATAGATAAAGCAATTATTGGCGGTTTTGACTGGGGAGCAAGAACAGCGGATATTATTGCAGCACTTTGGCCTGAGCGCTGTACCGCGCTGGTTGCTGTTAGCGGATATCTGATTGGAAATCCAAAGGCAAACGAAAAGCCCCTTCCGCCTAATGCTGAGTTTTTATGGTGGTATCAATATTATTTTTCAACTGAAAGGGGATATAAAGGTTATAAAGCCAATACAGCAGCATTCAATAAATTGATCTGGAAGACCGCTTCACCAAAATGGGCTTTTAATGACGAGACCTACCAGCGCACTGCCGGGGCATTTAATAACCCTGACCATGTTGATATCGTAATCCACAATTACCGTTGGCGTCTGGGATTAGCCAAAGGGGAAAAAGAATATGATATATTTGAATCGAAACTGGCGCAGTCTCCGAATATTACAGTTCCAACAGTTACACTGGAAGGCGATGCAAACGGAGCTGCATTCCCTGCCCCGGAAACTTATGCTTCTAAATTCACTGGAAAATACATACATCACACGATAACAGGTGGAATAGGGCATAATTTACCACAGGAAGCTCCAGAAGCATTTGCAGATGCCATCATTGAGGCAGATTCTATGTCTCAGATCAAAAAATAAACTCACTTTCAAACTAATAAGTAAGTTTTCAAAATTCAACTAAAATTAAATCAATGAGGTTGAGAGAAAAATGTGCAATTCAAAGGGAAATCTATCCATTGTAAAGGGGTCAGAATTAGACCAACTTTGCAATATCAAATATCAGTAACAAGAAAATAACAGAAAAATGAATAACATCGAAAACGTATTGTACACAGCTAAAACCCATACGGTGGGGGAAGAGAAGGAAATGCAAAAAGCAGTGATGAGAAATTGGATATCCTGCTTTCCGCTCCGGGATCAAATGGAAAAGGAACTAATCCTGAACAGCTCTTTGCTGCAGGATGGTCAGCCTGTTATATCGGAGCATTGGGATTGGCAGCAAAAAAACTGGGGATAGTGCTGCCCAAAGAAACTTATGTAGATGCTGAGGTAGATCTTGGAACAACGGGGGATGCCTATTTTTTACAGGCAAGGTTGTTTGTCGGTCTTCCTGGTATCAACAAAGAGACAGCAGAACAGCTGGTAGCACTTGCCCATCAGACCTGTCCTTATTCAAAGGCTGTTAACGGGAATATTAATATTTCAACAACTATAATCTAATATTATCATGATCAAAAAAATTCAACTTTCAATTTTAGTTTTATTAACTGTATTTTTTGGCCTTAACAAAATGAGTGCACAAAAAAAGGAACCAATGTAAAAATCAAAAACATAGTGCTTGTACACGGAGCATTTGTTGATGGGTCAGGATGGAAAAGCGTATATGATATTTTGACAAAACGAGGGTATAATGTGACAGTGACACAGATTCCATTGACCTCCCTGAAAGATGACGATACGACTGTCCGCAGGGCACTTGATAGACTTGATGGTCCGGCTGTTCTTGTGGGTCACTCATGGGGTGGTACCGTAATTACCGAAGTCAGTTCACATGCCAACGTCGCATCATTAGTTTACGTTACTGCATTTCAACCGGACAAGGGAGAAACTACTGATACATGGTATTCTTCTCAACCCGGACTTCCTGAAGCAGGCATTTTGCCTCCTGACAGTAAGGGTTTTGTGTACTATGATCTGAAGAAATTCCATGCAGGATTTGCTGCCGACCTTAATCATGACCAGGCTGAATTTATGGTACACTCCCAAAAACCAATTCTGGGATCATCATTTACAGATGTGGTGACATCCGCAGATTGGCATACAAAACCAACGTTCGGAATTGTACCGACGGCTGATAAGAGTATTAATCCAATTATTCTAAGAAATATGTATAAAAGATCCGGCACAAAGATCACTGAAATCAAGGGAGCCAGCCATGCCGTATTCATTTTCTCATCCACAGGAAGTAGCAGAAGTAATAATTGCGGCTTCCAGATAATACAATAACTTATTTCCAATTATCTAGTATAACACTTTAAGTAATAATGTTTTGATTTTCAATCATTTGTATTTTAACTGATCGGTAGGTTCATTATATTAATTAAGAGAATGAGAATTGAAAATGGGAATAATTTAATCCATTGATTTAAAGCTATAAATGAAAATATGCACAAGTTTTATAATTTGTGCATATTTTGTTCGTGACCTCTACAGGATTATCTTCAAACACTTTATAGATGATTTGGATCTTTTGAGCCAAATTAAACAAGACTTACAAGCTTTCGGGGCTTTGTTCTACTTAATTTGTTGTTATCGTTTTTTTTATTTAATTGTTGAATGCAGAGCTGTTTGTTGATTATTTTATTAAAAATAAATTAAATATAATAAAAAGATATATTTTATATATTAGAGGCAATTTTATTTCAAGATAGCAATAAACTTTATCCAACATTAATAATGGGAAAAATCATATTTGTTTTCATCTGTTTACTTTTTCTGACCAGTTGTAAAAAGGAAAAGGTCATAGAATTGCAGAATTTTAACTTTAATAATAAGACGTCAACCTATTTCTCAGATAAAGATAAGTACAAAACGTATGACAACTATTATCAAATAAAGTCTGAGGTCATAGGCGTTGATACTATTTCTGACGGAGAGTTTATTGGGAGCGAAAAACCAATACGGATTGAATACAGGCAGGAAATTTTTTCTAATAAAGATGTTCTGGCAAGATTTGACGATTTTGATTTTAATGCCATTAATTTTGCAACCACCATTGATGATAAGATGATGGTTTTTAATGCGGTTGCAGGGGAGATCTCTTTAAAAGAAACTAAAAAATTTGTAGAGTTATTAGATGAGAAATATGGAAAGTCAAAAGTTAGTAAAGAAACTTTTATTAAACCTTATGATATTTATACCTGGCGTTTAGCAGACCGAATAATTAAATATTGTGTAGTGACTGATGATGAAAGCAATACAATCAAAATTGAAGATGATCAAGAAAATAAGAAGATTAATAACGGAAAAAAGAATTCTCACATAAGAGCTTTCCTTTATATTATAAAAAATGAGTACGCCAGCCAGGTCATAGGTAAGATGAGTTCCGGTGATCTTCTGTATTGCAATTGATCCCAGATAAGTTGAGTGATGACGGAATTTTAGTGCCAAATGACTAGTTTATCAGGATCCTATCTTTGAAAAATTCAACAATCATTCAATATATTTTAAAGATGAAAGAAATAAGACAAATTAAAAGACTGCTATTCTTCTTATTCCTGTTGATATTTATAAGTATCAATGCACAAAAAAGCAAAACGGATATCCAAAGTAAATTACCGGACTGGAGAAATGATCCTTTCGGATATGCAGAGAAGGTGATACCCAAAAAAATAAATGGTTATAACGGTGAGTTGATTCCTGCCACCCTACAAAAAGCTGATATTACAAAAGTAGATCAGGAACAGGTTGTATTGGCAATCTGCACGGTAGAGGGAAATAATAAAGAAACATCTTCATTGACCTACTTTTTTATAAGCCCTAAGACCAATCAACTGATTTCACAGTTTCAGTCTGTGTTGACTGTAAAGGGATGTGATATCAGTATACCAGCGTACGTAATTAAAGACATCAATGGAGATAAAAAGGACGATTTTATCTTTTTAGAATTATATGATGATAAATGCAAAGGCGACTATTGGATCAGTTCAAATTTCCATCAGATTAAACCCGTGACGACAAAAAATGAATTGGACGATTATCTCAAACTTAGAAATGATATGAGAATCAACCGGAAGGTCAAAACTACTGAGACAGGATCGTTACAGAAACAGCTGGAAGAAGTAGTTGCCGACTTATTTCATTAATAAAACATCAAAATAAAATCTATATGAAAACTAAAACATTATTTCTGACAGCAGTAATTGCAGGAACACTATCAACAGTCAGTTCGTGCTCATATTTTGAAAGTGGTAAAAACCGTGAAAAGGGGACGCCAATGGAATCCTCAAAAGTTGCGGTACAAAAAATTTTGGACGACAAAGAAGCAAATGAAGGGAAGCGTTTTGCTATTACCGGCTATTTGAACTATTCAGCAGGAATGACGGTGTATGTTGACAGACCCCAAACAGTATATGTCAATACGGCACCGGGTGATGATGGAGAAACCATCACTCCTGTAGAAATGAAGTGGGCGGAAAACGGGTATAACAGTGTTTTTGTTCCCGAGAATGCAGGACGTGGATCTGATAAGACCATATTTTATGATAACGAAGGCAAACCGATCTCTACAAACGACAAAGTTGAAGTATCATTTGAAGTCGGGAAAGCATCCATTTATCCTATTGAAGTACGAATAGACAAAGTAAAATAGTACAGACGACAGGTCACAATATTTAATGAATTCATTGATTCAAAAAAAGAAAAACTGTGGTTCTGAACCTGAGAAGACGATATTAAGTAAAAAATTATAATATGCAGGTAAATTATTTCATACTCTTGTTCACTGGTGTTTTTTTAATAGGTACATTCATCAATTACAGGTATACGCAGAAGAAAGGGATGGTATTTAGGTACAAGCCTGTTTTTTTGATCATCATAATTGTTTTATTTCTTGTTTCATTATATGGAATTATCTCAGGAAAACCCTACAATGAAATCTTACCTTTTATAAAGTAAAATAATTTTGCTGTTTGTTAGATGTGAACCAAAAAGATAAAGAATACTAAGAACCTTAATGGGTTTTCAATTACGCTTCAATATTGGTGAAACCTGGAAAATGGACAAAGAATTTCACACTTATCATAGGTGAAATAGTAAACTCAATGCATGATATTTTATCTATTGTAAATTCAAATTTTATGGTTCATTTACTAAAGCTAAACAAAGGTTTTTCAATGGGCTTCTCTCCGAAAAATGATTTTGTTTTAAAACGACGTCTTAGTATATTGCGTATAAATAAATACCTGTAAATGTCTAATTTCGAAGTTTTTTACGACTATATTCAAAAATTGTCCGGAGAAATGCTTTCTGAGGAAGAGAAATTTGTAATTGAGACTCATATGAAACTCAGGAAGTTCAGAAAAAAACAATATTTTTTGCAAGAAGGCGATGTGTGTAAGTACACCGGATTCATCGTGAAAGGGTCTGCCAAAACATTTTCTGTGGATGAAGAAGGAAATGAAAATATCCTTAAATTAAGTATTGAGAATTGGTGGCTGACTGATTTTGAAAGTTTTTATCATTTAACTCCAAGCCAATACAACATAGAAGCAATGGAGGATCTTGAAGTTTTGCAGGTGACAAATGCGCAGGTTGAAGAATTTTTTAAACCTATCCCAGCTTTTTCGGCGATGATGGAGGTCATTAAGCAGAATAATGCGATTGCAAATCAAAGAAGGGTTCAAGCCGCAATTAGTTATACAGCTGAAGAACGTTATGCCGATTTTGTCAGTAATTATCCACACTTTCTAATGCGTTTTCCGCAAAATGTGATTGCTTCTTATTTAGGATTATCTCCTGAAACCTTAAGTAGGCTGAGAAAAAAAATAAATTCAAAATAAAACTAAATACAGGTCTCTTCTCTATTCTTAGTTTAATAAGTGCCATTTTACACTTTCCGTGAAGTAATTCTCATTTGGTTAAAAGCCTTGTATTGACTTATATCAAGTGTATTTAATGATTCAGGTCAAGAATGCATTTCTACTGAGGAAATACCTTTGTACAATAATTCAGAACAACATATCTGAAAATTTAAAATGTACAATTATGAGTAAATTAAAAAACAAAGTTGCCGTTATCACAGGCGGTAACAGCGGGATAGGGCTTGGTATTGCAGAAGCATTAAAAAATGAAGGTGCGGTAGGTGCAATTGTAGGGAGAAATCAGGAGACTTTGGATAGTGCTATAGCACTCCTTGGAAATGATTTTATTGCGATTAATGCTGATGTGACCAAAGTTGAGGATTTGGAAAGAATATTTAAAACAACATCGGAAAAATTTGGTAAAATTGATGTTCTTGTCGCAAATGCCGGGGCCGGGGCTGTGGGAACTGTGGCAACGACCACTGAAGAAGATTATGATAAATTAATGAATTTAAATCTAAAGGCTGTTTATTTCACGGTTCAAAAAGCTTTGCCATATATGAATGATGGCGGTTCTGTTATTCTTATCGGTTCAAATGCAGCACATCGTGCTTATGCTTCTTTCACGCTCTATGGTGCAGCAAAATCTGCTGTAATTTATTTGGCAAAAGGATTTTCCAGTGATCTGCTAGACAGAAAGATCAGAGCTAACGTCATCATTCCCGGTACAACGGATACCCCGGCGTTTGATAAGTTTATTCCTGCCGAGCAAATAGATGCAGTAAAGCAACAGTTTGCAGAAGTCGTACCGGCTGGTAGGATAGGAAAGCCGTCCGATATTGGCAAAGTTGCAGTATTTTTAGCTTCTGAAGATTCTTCATTTATGCTGGGTGCTGAATTGCTTGTTGATGGGGGTATGACCTATTTGGCAAAATAAATTATTTTAAAATAAAAACTTGAAGATTTAATATTCTTCCTGAAGCGCTCTTGTAATAAGGGCGTTTTTTCTGGAACTGAAGTACAGTATAAAGACAAATCGTTGAGGAAAGCAAAGAACCCGATATCAATACAAAAATAGAAGGTAAGCTTAATATACTTACCATTTTCTTATTGAGTTTGACAGTATGCATTTCCGTTGGGATTTACTTGTGTTATCTATTATCTTTAAGAAATTTTAATAATTTGGCGTATCTTTTACAGCAGTTTTTTAAACAGAGAGTCACAAATCTTCTATATTTATATCGGGATTTTTTGCAGTTCAGTTTTATAATACTTTGTAAAGTGGCAAATTATTTAAATACTCATCTTAATCAATATTAAAAAGTTGACGATACAACCATTAATCGAATATTTTAAAAAATACCTTCCTCTAAATTCTGAGGAGATCAATTTGCTTGCCGAAAGAATAAAACCCAGAAACATAAAACGGAGACAAATGATCTTGCAGGAAGGCTTCGTTTGCAAACATTATACGTTTGTTGAGAAAGGCTGCTTTAAAATGTACGGGATCGATGAAAAAGGGACGGAACATAATCTGATGTTTGCAGCAGAAAACGATTGGGTTGCTGATCTGGGAAGTTTCTATTCGGGAAAACCAAGCAAACTGTTCATAGAGGCAATTGAGCCTTCGACCATTCTGCAAATTGAGAAGCAGGACCTGCTTTATCTTTTTGTGAATTCACCAAAATTTGACAGAAACTTTCGGGTAATCGTGGAGGAAAAATTCATTGAACTTCAAAACCGCCTGTTACAAAATTTCAGTTCAAATGCAGAGCAACGGTATGTGGATTTCCTGGAACAATATACCGAACTTGCTTCAAGATTACCCAACACTCAGATAGCTTCCTATCTTGGTATCACCCCTGAATTTCTCAGCAAGATCAGGAAAAACAGAGTATTAAAATAATAGGTATTCTTAAACTATATTAAGACTATTTCTTAAGCTTGTTTATGGGCTGGAAAGACAATTGTGAACCATCTTTGCATGATAAACCAATCGATATTACAAACTAAAAAAATAGAAATGGAGGCAACAAAACAATTTTTTAATCAATTTGTACAGTTCATCAATACTGCTGACGAAGATCTGGCACAACAGTTAATAAGCCCGGCAGCAAGTTTCCACGTACCTTTCCAGGCCGACCCATTGCAGGGTCCTAAGGGTTATTTGACGATTATCGGAATGATGCGCAACGGCTTTCCGGATATTCAGTGGAGTATTGAAGAAATGATTGCTGAGAATGATAAAGTAGCGGTTAGGTTTACCATGAAAGGAACTCATAAAGGAACTTTTTTTAACGTACCCGCAACCGGAAAACAGATTGCGGTTAGCGCAATGAATTTTTATCGTTTGTCTGAAAACCAGATTATAGAAGAAGTAGGACAACCTGACTTGCTTGGTTTACTAACTCAAATCGGAGCTGTACCCGCAATGTAATTACAGGCAAAGAATAAGGAATAATTAAATACAATTTCTATTACAGAAGCTGAAGTTACCCACTTTAGCTTTTATTGTTACAGCAAGTATAAACTTTAAATTATTAAAAATATATGCACATACTCAATACAGAAGATTTAATACAAAATACTATCATTAAAAATTGCCTGTCTGCATCAACTTTATTAATATTGTGTTAATATGTTAACAATGAAATTTTTGAAAGTTTTCGGTTTTCCTAAGGCTTATAGAATATTATTTCTTCTTTTTTTCCTAGTGTTTTTTTCTTGTAAAGAATCTCAGAAAAGTTCTGACAAAATCAGGATCGGATTTTCACAGGGCTTGGGAAATCATCCCTGGAGATTGGCAATGAACCATTCGATGGAGATACAGGCATCACTCCATTCCGAAGTAGAGCTCAATATCCAGAAAGCAGAAAATTCGGTTAGCAAGCAGGTTCAGGACATACAAAAAATGATTGATCGTAAGGTGGATGTGATTATCATCTCACCTATTGATCCCGAATCCTTGGTTCCTGTGGTTGAAAAAGCGGCTATCAAACATATTCCGGTTATTTTGCTCGACAGGAAGATCAATTCAGAAAAATATACAACCTACATAGGTGCCGACAACTTGGAGATTGGTAAAGAAGCGGCCAATTACATTCTTTCAGATTCCAAAAATGATAAAAAAGTTATTGAAATAAAAGGTGATGACCAATCTTCCCCAACCATAGAAAGAAGCCTAGGCTTTCAGGAAATCATCAAAAGCAATCCCAGCACAGATCTTATAAAAACATTCAGAGGCCTTCCTGTTGATGCTTTTCGGAAAACGTTGGATTCCCTGGGAAATCAAAGTCTGTATGTTTTTGCCTTTAATGATGAGCTTGCCACTAATGCGTGGCAGGTTGCAAGGAATATGGGTTTGGAAAATCAAATTAAATTTATCGGCGTTGACGGACTGAATACAAAAGACGGGGGAATACAAATGGTTCTGGACGGAAAACTGAACGCCACTTTATTGTATCCGACTGGCGGAGCAGAAGCGATCGAGACTGCGATTAAGATTTATAACGGTGTTGCCGTTCCCAAACGCATTAAACTCAGCACAACGATTATCGACCGGATGAATGCGGAAATTATGCGCAATCAGTTTGATAAAATTATTGAGCAGCAGGGCGTTATAGAAAATCAGGTACAGGCAGTAAAAAAACAGATCGAGCTTTATTCCTCACAAAAAGAATTGTTCCGATGGTCTGTAGTATTGTTAATATTGATGTTTTGCCTGGTTGCCTATGCTATTTACCTTATCTATGCCATCAAGATAAAAAATAAGCAGCTTACCCTTACCAACGAGAGAATTACTATTCAAAGAAACCAGATCGAAACCATTGCTAATGAGTTGAAAAACAGCAATGAAGCAAGGGTTAATTTTTTCACGGGATTGTCTCACGAATTTAAAACTCCCATTACACTTATTCTCAGTTCATTGGAATCTTTGATGGATTCCGGCAAAACCAAAGGTACAAAACCACCCTATGAATTGGAGCTGATCAATAAAAACTCCAACAGATTATTAAGATTGGTAGATAACCTACTGGATTTTAGAAAAATAGAAAATCAAACTTTTAATCTGAGAGTTTCCAAGACTAATATTTACGATTTTACGTATGCCATTTTTCGTGATTTTGAAAATGAAGCTAAGAAAAGAAATATCAAATTCGAAATTCATTCACAGAATAAAAACCTTGAGCTTTATATCGACAGAAACCTGATGGATAAAGTCTATTTCAACCTGTTGTCCAATGCTTTCAAATTTACGCCGGATAATGGAAAGATTGAAATCACGATTCAGGAAAAAGGAAATCAGGCGGTGATCAGCTTTAAAGATAACGGGATCGGAATCCCCGAAAAAGAGATAAGTAATGTCTTCGAAGCATATTTTAAAGGTTCCAACAACAGAAAAAACAGTTCGGGAATCGGGCTTCATCTTAGCAGACAATTCATTGAGCTTCATCTTGGGAAGATAGAAGTGAGCTCTTTTCAGGGAACAGAATTTATCATCAGTCTTTATAAAGGAAATAAGCATTTTAACGAAGACCAGATGGTAAAAGAACCCAGTCTCGCAGGTACTGAAAGTCTTGTAACAGAAGCTGTTTTTACGGGATTGGAAGACGAGACGATTACCCAAAATCAGGAATCTCAGGGCGAACGTTACTCGCTTCTTTTGGTGGAGGATAATTCGGATTTGTCCTTCTTTTTAAGCAAAAAGCTTCAGAATGAATTTGAAGTGATGGTTTCTGACGGTACAGATGCGATTGATAAGGCTTTGAGCGAAATTCCTGATATTATCGTCTGTGATGTCAATCTTCCGGACAAAAATGGCTTTGAAATCTGTGAAATACTAAAAAATGACCTTCGTACATCACATATTCCGGTCATTCTTCTGACCGCTTTGGATAATAAAGAATCGTACCTGCAGGGATTGAAATCCGGTGTTGATCTCTATCTTACAAAACCTTTCAGTTACCCGATTCTGATACAGTCGCTGCGTGCACTGCTTTACAATCGTGAAAAACTACGTTATTACTATACAAATAATATCGGCAGAATTGTCGACAGCAAATCGTTCGGAAACATAGAACAGACCTTTGTGAACAATCTCAATCAACTCATCAAAACCAATATCGACAATCCCGATTTCTCAGTAGAAAATCTTGCAGACCTGCTTAATATTTCCAGAATTCAGTTGTATAGAAAAATAAAAGCAATGTTTGATGTGAATGTGAGCGATTATATCAACAATTTCCGTCTTGAACAGGCTAAATCTATGCTACAAAATCCTGAACTGACGATTTCTGAGATTGCCTACAAAACCGGTTTTTCTTCCCCTAATTATTTCTCCACTGTTTTCAAGAATAAATTCGGTATATCGCCGAATGCTTTTAGAAAGTCTGCAGGGAATGAATGATAAAAAAGTGCGAAACCAAATGATTACATATTTGAATACAATAGTATAGTGACAAAATTTAAAGCCTAATTTATATTTAAAATCAATTTTCACATTTAATATTTTTACAATATTGAGCAGCAGTAAATCAAATTGCTGCTTTTTTATTACACTTTCCCAACAATGCACCTTCATTCGAAAAAATAAACAGCTTTTCATAGGAATTGTAATTCTCAAGAGTTCTTGATCCAAAAACGATACACCTTGACCCTTTTTTTGGTTAAAATCTTCATTACATTAATTGTTCTTAAACCTTAAATACTCCAAAATGCATGTAACATTTTTATAAAACAATGTTACATTTTTGTAACCTGATTAAACTTTAATAAAATTATTATCAAATAATGTGTTGATATTTAATGAGTTGTGATTGTTTAACAAATAGTTAACCTTGCCGAAATATTTAGTTACATAATTAAACCCTCGCATTGCCGCCTCGGGATATATTAGCCACAAACAAATAAATATTTTAACAGATGAATAAAATTCTTATGTGGTCTATCACGGCAGCTTTGGCAGGGTTTCTTTTCGGATTTGATGTGGTGGTGATTTCCGGTGCAGACAAAAAACTTCAGACACTCTGGGGCAGCTCAGATGCATTTCACGGAGCGGTAGTGATGGGAATGGCATTGTGGGGTACAGTGATAGGCGCCATTTTTGGCGGAATACCGACCAATACATTAGGACGAAAAAAAACGCTCTTGATCATTGGGGTTTTATATGCGTTTTCTGCGATAGGGACTGCGCTTTCCAATGATCCTTACCTGTTTGCATTTTTCAGATTTATGGGTGGTTTGGGCGTTGGTGCTTCTACGATTGCTGCACCGGCTTATATTTCAGAGATTGCGCCTGCAAAAGACCGCGGGAGAATGGTTTCCCTGTATCAATTCAATATTGTCCTTGGGATTTTGATTGCATTTTTATCAAATTATTTATTAAGCGGAATCGGCGACAACGATTGGAGATGGATGCTCGGCGTGCAGGCAATTCCCGCAGCTATTTATACATTGTGCGTATTCACCATTCCGGAAAGTCCGAGATGGCTGGTTTCCCATTCCAGAATAGAAGAAGCGAAAAAAGTGATGAAAATCATAAGCCCGGATCAGGATTCTGATACCTTGATCACCCAGATGGAAGATGACCATGCAGAATCGCCAAAGGAAAATATCTTTATGAAAAAATACCGTTTTCCGCTAATATTGGCTTTTCTGGTAGCCTTTTTCAACCAGATGTCGGGAATCAACGCATTCCTTTACTACGCACCAAGGATTTTTGGAGAGGCAGGCTTGGGAGAGAAAACAGCACTTCTCAGCAGTATTGGGATCGGTGTTGTTAATATGGTTTTCACTTTGGTTGGAGTCAATCTGATTGATAAAGTAGGAAGAAGAACACTGATGTATTTGGGTTCAGTTGGGTATATCATTTCTTTAGGGCTGGTTTCTATGGCGTTTTATTTCCATTGGTCGGGATTGGCGATTCCTATTTTCCTGTTCCTCTTCATTGCTTCTCACGCTATTGGTCAGGGAACGGTGATTTGGGTTTTTATCTCGGAGATTTTTCCTAATCACCTCCGGGCATCTGGACAAGCTTTCGGCAGTTCCACACACTGGCTTCTGGCAGCGATCATTCCATCATTGATTCCTACATTATTTTCCACTATCGGAGCAGGGACTGTGTTTTTAGTGTTTACCGTTGCAATGGTATTCCAATTATTATTCGTGATGTTTATGATGCCGGAAACCAAAGGTATATCGCTTGAAAAATTAAGCAAAACACTGACGAAATAGATTTGCAAATCAATATAATCAATAGAAAGAACACCTATATCAATTGAATAATTGTTTTTAAATAATTCAAAATCTCCTATTAAATAATCATAATGAAGAAAATCATATCAACTTTAATCATCGCTGCTACGTTTTATTCCGGGCTCAATGCACAGTCGGTTTCGCAAAAGTCTGAAGAGCAGCTTTACAGACCCAATTACCATTTTACACCTCAAAAAGGCTGGATGAATGATCCAAACGGGATGTTCTACCTCAACGGAACCTATCACTTATTTTACCAGTATACACCGTTTCAAAACACCCCGGATTTCAGTAAGATGCACTGGGGTCACGCCATCAGCAAAGATCTTATAAAATGGGAAGAATTGACTCCTGCAATTGCCTATGATGAAAAAGGTGCCATATTCTCAGGAAGCGCAGTTGTGGATAAGGATAATACATCAGGTTTCGGTGATGGAAAGAATACTCCTGTGGTCGCTATTTTTACCTATCACGATATGAAAAAAGAGCAGGCTGGAGCAATCGATGCACAGTCTCAGGCAATCGCTTATTCTTTGGATAATGGGAAAACCTGGGCCAAATACAGCAATAATCCGGTATTGAAAAATCCGGGGATCAAAGATTTCCGGGATCCGAAAGTTTTCTGGGATGCCAAAAGAAGTCAATGGGTAATGGGAGTGGCAGCGCAGGACAGACAGCATTTTTATACCTCAAAAAATTTGAAAGACTGGACTTTCCTTTCAGAATTTGGTAAAAATGTCGGCGGGCATGGCGGTGTTTGGGAATGTCCGGACCTTTTCCCGATAAAGGTAGAAGGAACCAATGAGGAAAAATGGGTGCTTATTGTCAACATCAATCCGGGTGGTCCAAACGGAGGTTCTGCTGCCCAGTATTTTGTAGGTGATTTTGACGGAAAAACCTTCAAGATGGATGATGTTTTTACAAAGCAGCTCGAAAAAGAAAAAGTAGTCTGGCTGGATTGGGGACGCGATAATTATGCAAGTGTCTCTTTTGATAATGTTCCGGATAACAAAAGAGTGATTATTGGATGGATGTCAAACTGGGATTATTCGCCGAATGTGCCTACTGAAAAATGGAGAGGAAGCTCTACTATTCCTCGTGAAGTGGTTTTGAAAAGATCAAAAGATGGTTACACTCTGAAAAATATTCCTGTTTCCCAGCTTAAAAATTACGAAGGAAAGGCAGTTAAAAAAGAAATTAATCTTGTTTCCGATAAAAAGCTCATCAATAAAGGAGAAATAGATCTTTCCAAAGCAGTTATAGATGTTGATTTCCAGAAAATGACGAAAGGCGTTTACACTTTTGCTTTGAAAAATTCACTGGGAGAACGTGTGATTTTCGGAATTGACAATAACAAACAGGAACTTTTTATTGATCGTACCCAATCCGGGAAAACCGATTTTAAGAACAATTTTGCGGACAGGATTTCAAAAGCACCATTAGCAAAAAACTATCAAAACGCAACCTTCAAAATTGTATTGGATAAAACTTCCATCGAAATTTTCTTCAATAACGGTGAAAAGGTTATGACCGAAATTTTCTTCCCTAATGAAAGCTTTTCGGAACTGAGTGTATCCACAGATACCAAAGGAAGTACTGTGAACTTCAATGCTCATCAGATTAATATCAAATAAAAAACTATACTATGAAAAAATACAAAATAGCCATAGCCTTCTGCTTTCTGCCTTTTTCATTTGTATTTGCACAGGAAGTAATTAAAGGTAAGGTAGTTTCCTCCAATCAGAAACCGTTGAGCGGGGTTATCGTAACCGTTTCGGAAACAGGTGCCAATACTACCACAGACAGAAGCGGTGCATTTCAGATCAACGACCTGCAAAAAGGAAATACTTTAGTTTTCACGTATCCGGATTATTCCACCCGCGAAGTTTTGGTAGATGAAAAGACGGTTCTTAATATCGTTTTAGCTGCAGAGAAAATAAAAAGCATAGATGAGGTGATCGTAACCGGATATACCAAGCAGAAAAAAGCAGATATTACCGGTGCGGTTTCTGTGGTGGATATGAAAGACCTGAACAAGCAGGCCGAACCCAATCCGATCAAATCTTTGCAGGGAAGAGTAGCGGGAGTTAACATTACAGCCGATGGATCTCCTTCCGGCGGTAATACAAAAGTCCTGATTCGTGGGGTTGGAACCTTGAACAATACAGATCCGCTGTACGTAATAGACGGTGTTCCCACAAAAGCAGGGATGCACGAGCTTAACCCAAGTGATATCGAATCGATGCAGGTACTGAAAGATGCTTCTTCAGCAAGTATCTACGGTTCCAGGGCTGCCAATGGAGTGATCATTATCACGACCAAAAAAGGAAAAAAAGGGAAGATGAGAATCGACCTCAATTATTATACTGCGTATTCACAATATGCAAAGAAAACAGAGGTTCTGAATGCAAAACAATTCGGACAGGTGCTTTGGCAGGCGAATATTAATGACGGACTGAACCCGAATAGCAACAATTTGAGCTACAGTTTTGACTGGGGTGTTCAGAATGGCATTCCTACATTGTACAATAGTTTCGTGCCTGAATATCTGGATGCCGCAAAAACCATTAAGTCGGCCAATACCAACTGGTACGATGAGGTTTCGCAGACTGGGGTTGCCAATTCGCTGGATGTTTCTGCTTCAAGTGCTTCAGACAAGGGTTCTTACTACTTCTCTTTGGGATATTATGACAATGATGGAATTGTGAAATTGACCAATTTCAAAAGATTGTCTGCCCGTGTCAATACCTCGTATAACTTTTTCGACGGAAAACTGAAAATTGGTGAAAATTTTACCTTCAATAAAACCAATGAACTGATGGATCCGGGCGTTTTGGATCCTGCTTTGCGTGCTTTGCCTATCATTCCGGTTCACACGGTAGACGGAATCGGGTGGGGTGGACCAGTTGGCGGAATGAATGACAGGCAAAACCCTGTCCGACTTTTGGAATACAATAAAGACAACGGCTACCAATACCAAAGATTCTTCGGAAATGTTTATGCCGAATTGCAGCCTGTGAAAAATCTGACCTTAAAATCCAGCTTCGGAATCGATCTTTCCAATTATTACAAAAGAATGCTACAGAGAAGCTATGTTTCGGGTTACCTGCAAAACAAAACCAATGCAGTGAACATCGACCAGTCAGACACCGAAAAATGGACTTGGTCAAATACAGCACAATACACCGCAAAAGCAGGAAAACACCATTTTGATGTTTTGGGCGGAATGGAAATGTACAAGGATACATTTAAAAACACCTGGCTGAGAAAAGAAGGATTTTTGATAGAAACACCGGATTATATGTATCCCGATGCGGGAACAGGAGATGCTTTCAACGGTGGAAGCTCCACCTATTACAGCCTTTTGTCCTACTTCGGAAAATTCTCTTACGATTATGACAACCGCTATCTGTTCTCTGCAACTATGCGTTATGACGGCTCTTCAAGGTTCGGTAAAAATAACCGTTTCGGAACTTTCCCTGCATTCTCGGCAGGATGGAGAATCAATAAAGAACATTTTGCAGAAAATCTGATTCCGTTTTTCTCAGATTTGAGATTAAGAGCAGGTTGGGGACAGACCGGAAATCAGGAAATCAGCAATTCAGCGGTTTATTCGCTTTATATAGCGAACTATGCAGGAGGAAATCCAACGTGGGCAACATCTTACGGGACGGCTTACGATATTTCCGGTGTTGGAAGCGGATTACTGCCATCAGGATTTATCGCAACTCAGACAAAAAATGACGACCTGAGATGGGAAACGACCACGCAGACCAATCTCGGTCTTGATTTCGGATTCTTTAATCAAAAATTGACGGGTAGTGTCGATGTCTATAAAAAAGCTACAAAAGATATTCTTGTATTGCCACCTTATCTTGGGGTGATCGGAGAAGGAGGAGATCGATGGATCAATGGTGCATCTATGGAAAACAAAGGTATTGAAGTTGCATTGTCTTATCAGAATGAAACCGCAGGTGGTTTCCGCTACGAGGTTTCAGGAAACATCTCGATGAACCGTAACAAAATTACGGAACTTCCTCAATCCGTTATCAACAATTACGGTGGAAACGGAACAACGGATAATATCTTGGGACGCCCGGTCAACTCAATGTACGGTTATGTTGCTGATGGACTTTTCAGGACTCAGGCAGAGGTGGATAATTCTGCAACTCAGTCAGGTAAAGGTTTGGGAAGAATTCGCTATGTGGATTTAAATGGTGACGGAATAATTAATGACAAAGACAGAACGTGGATTGGCAATCCGAATCCCGGATTTATGTATGGTATCAATCTCAACTTTTCATATAAAAACTTTGATCTTTCAACATTCTGGCAGGGCATCGGTGATGTAGATGTCATCAATTCAAAAAAATACCAGACTGACTTCTGGAGCGTGGATGATGTAGGTTCCAATAAAGGGACAAGGCTTCTGAATGCTTGGTCGCCGCAGAACCCCAATTCGGATATTCCTGCGCTTACGACGGTGGACAGCAATGCAGAATCCAGGTTCTCATCCTATTATGTGGAAAGTGGAAGTTATCTGAAGCTGAGGGTTTTACAGTTGGGCTACACGTTTCCGAAATCTTTAATGGAACATTATAACATTGTTAATTTCAGGATGTATGCAAGTGTTCAGAATCTTTGGACGATAAAATCGAAAAGCTTTACAGGAGTAGATCCTGAGACACCGGCATTCGGTTACCCATTGCCGCTGACGTTTAATTTTGGAGTTAATTTTTCCCTATAATTTTTAAATAATAAAAAATGAAAAAGAATATACTTTTAACAATAGCTTTTGCCTTTTTGCTGGGAACTACTTCCTGCAACGATTTTCTGGACAATGAGCCGAGAGGTGTCCTGTCGGAAGCCGATGTGGTAACGCCCCAGAATGTAGATGGTTTCGTGGTTGCTGCTTATGCATCTCTTGGAAACGACCATTATGATACCCCTTTCAGTCTTTGGCCGTATGGAAACGTCCGTTCTGATGATGCGTACAAAGGAGGAAGCGGAACCAATGATATCCAGACCTTTCACTTTTTTGAAATTTCAAACAACATCCGTTCGGATTTTGGTGAGTTAGACAGGTTATGGTATCTCAATTATGTAGGGATTTCCAGATGTAACAAAGCGATTGCTGCACTTAAGCAGCTTTCAGATTCAGAATATCCGAACAAACAAAAGCGGATCGCTGAAATGAGTTTTGTAAGAGGACATTACTACTTTTTGCTGAAAACGTTATTTAAATATGTGCCTTATGTAGATGAAAACACACCGATTGATGATTATCCGAAAATCTCAAACAGGGCAAAGAATGACCAGCAACTTTGGGAAGCTATTGCTTCTAATTTTGAATTCGCAGCCGCTAATCTGCCTGCAACACAGTCAGAAGTAGGAAGACCAAAGAAAAGTGCAGCCTATGCTTATCTTGCTAAAGTAAGGCTGTATCAGGCGTATGAGCAGGATGATAACTATACGGTAACGCAGGTAAATCCTGTCACCCTTCAGAAATCTATTGATGCTGCCAATCAGGTGATCGGAAATTACTCATTGGAGCCTGATTTTGGATATAATTTTATGCCCGGAACACACGAAAACGGTCCGGAAGCAGTCTTTTCCATTCAATATTCTGACAATGACGGAACGCTTTTCGGAAGGCTCAATTATGGTGATGTACTTTCTCTGCCACAAGGTTTGGGATGCTGCGATTTTCATAAGCCGAGCCAGAATCTGGTGAACGCATTCAAAACGACACCGCAGGGATTACCGATGTTCGATACTTTTAACGATTCGGATCTGAATTACAACCAATTGAACAGTTATAAAGTAGATCCGAGATTATATCACACCGTTGCTTTGCCCGGATTGCCATGGAAATACGAAGAAAACAAAATCTTTCAGGAAAGCTGGAGCAGAAGCCCCGGAACGTATGGATATTATTCTTCGCTAAAAGAAAATGTGCCAGTAGGATGCGGCTGTACCGTGAATGTAGACCCTTTCTACGGCAATTCCAAAAACAGGATTATCATCCGTTATTCTGATGTTTTGCTGATGAAAGCCGAAGCATTGATAGAACTCGGACAATATAACGAGGCTTTACCACTAATCAATCAGGTGAGACAGAGAGCTGCCAATAGTACTGTTTTGACTGGAAGTTACACCTCCAACAATTTGATCAGTAAATATGAACCAGGCGTGAATTGTACTTGGAACCAGGATTTTGCAAGAAAAGCATTGCGATGGGAGAGAAGAATGGAGTTTGCAATGGAAGGAAGCCGTTTCTTCGACCTTGTGAGATGGGGAACTACAGCAGGAACAATGAATACCTATTATTCCGGTGAAAAAACAAAACGGTCTTACTATTCTCAGGCAGGATTTGACCACGGAATTGAAGAATATTGTCCGATTCCTTTGTCACAGATTAATTTTAGCCAGGGACTGTACAAACAAAATAACGGATATTAAAAACAAGATACGAATGAAAACGATATTTAAAAAAACTCATATGATCATCATTCTGCTGATGTCTGCGGCTTTTATCTGGTCTTGCGACAGTCAGGTGGAAGATGGACTTGTTACGGATGTTTCAGTCAATATTTCTTCTTTCAGGGTGAATGGTGTTTCAGGGGAAATTGATCATAAAAATGATAAAATCACCGTCACGCTTCCTTATGGAACAAGTGTAAAGACATTGGCTCCGGCTATTGAAATTCCTCAGGGAGCAGTAGTTTCGCCGGCATCAGGAACAACGGTTGATTTTTCACAGTCGGTTAAATTCAAAGTAAAAAATGGCAATATCTACAAAGATTATCTGGTCACTGTAAAAGCTCAGGATCCTATTATCAGCTTTAAGATCAACGGATTATCGGCTACTATCAATAATTCGGGCAAAACCATTTCTCTTACAATGCCGGAAGGAACAAATCTTACCGCATTGCAGCCGGTAATAGAAACCGGAAATGGTGTCAGCATCAATCCTGCATCGGGAACAACGATTAACTTTACCAGTCCGGTTTCGTTTACTGTTTCTAATGGCAATCTTACGGAAGTGTATACTGCTAAGGTAACAACGCCTGTTTCCGGACCGTCCGTTGCATTCCTTGGAATGGCTGCTACAAGAACAGGATTGACAAATCCGGATGAGATTGCAGCTTCTGACTGGCTTTTTGGAAAATATTCAGGGGCAGTGTACGTTTCGATTGCTGATATTGCAAGCGGTGCAGCAAATCTTAACAACATTGATGTGATCTGGTGGCATTTTGACTCGGCTACCGCTCTACCGGCAGATGCGATGAGTCCTAATGTAACTTCCAAAATCAAAACCTATTTGAATGGCGGAGGAAATATTTTGCTTACAAGCTTTGCTGCACAATACGTTGACGCATTGGGAATAGTTCCTGCAGGAAAAGGACCGAATAATGTTTTCGGAGATTTTCTTCCAAACGGATTTGTAGATACAGGAAGCGATTGGGGAATCTCTTTCAAAGGATATGAGAATCATCCGGTTTTCGATGGTCTTCAGACGTACGAATCCGGCAAAGCGAATCTGCTTGAGAAAGGTACATTCCGTCTGAATCATACGGCCTGGTGGTTCCTTCCGGATTGGGGTGGATATGTAAATGGTGCCGGCTGGAGAAACCAGACGGGTGGTAATAATATTGCCAGCGAGGCTTGGGATAATACTTTGGATGGACGTGTTGCTATTGCTGAATTTCCCGGCGGAACTGCCAACAAAAAATGTATGGTCATCTGTACAGGTGCCTACGACTGGTACAATGAAACCGTGAACGGAAATCCGAGCCAGCCCAACTCGTTTCAGGATAACATCAAAAAGATGACGGAGAACAGTCTCAATTATCTTGTAACCCATTAATATCAGAACCAATGTCAATTAAAAAAATATATGTAGCAGCCGTACTTTCGCTGGCAACATTCTCCTGTCAGAATCACGATTCGGATACGGAGGTTAATCCAGAAGATATTTACAGCAAAACCAATATCTTTCCGCAGCCGCCTAATCAATGGATGGGAGAGAACAATCCTTATTATACAGAAGGTTATGCAGGCGATGTAATGCCTTATTATGAAAACGGGAAGTTTCATCTTTTCTTTCTCCACGATGCGAAAACAAAACCTGCAGGAGAAGGATTTCACGATATTCACAGCTTTGAGACCGGTAATTTCACAGATTTTACTTATCAGGGAAGACAGATTCCTTACGGAACGTCATCAGAAGCCGATTTCGGAGTGGGAACAGGAAGTCTTGTAAAGGTTGGAAATACTTATTATTACTATTATACGGGTCATAATGAAGTAGCTTCGTTTCTTTCAGGCAATCCACGGGAGAGTGTTCTGTTGGCAACAAGTACGGATATGAAAAACTGGACGAAGGTCAAGAATTTTAAAATCACTGCTCCGGCAGGGTATTATGATTATGAATTCCGTGACCCGCACGTTTTCTTTAATTCTGAAGACGGAAAATACTGGATGCTGGTTTCTGCTCAGACCTCTGATAAAAAAGCAGTCGTACTTAAATTTACCACCACTAATCCTGCAACCGGAAACTGGACCGTAGAAAATCCGATTTATACCACCAGCTCTTCCGAAAATTATATTATGCTGGAATGTCCGGATCTTTTCAAAATGGGCAATTATTGGTATCTTGTTTTTTCTGAAAACTGGAGTAACAATACCGGAACGCATTACCGTATTTCGACTTCACCAAACGGACCTTGGACTACGCCTCAGAATGACCGTTTTGACGGCTCTTATCTTTATGCTGCTAAAACGGTTTCGGATAATACAAACCGCTATCTGGTAGGATGGACCGCAAGAAAAACTCCTGAAAATAATACTGGTGGAAAAGACTGGGCAGGAAATATTGTTGCTCACAGACTGGTTCAGAATTCAGACGGAACACTGGCTGTGAAACAGGTTTCAGGATTACAATCTGTATTTGGTCAAAATACTGCATTATCAGTAGATAAAATCACTGGAAATGCCTCTCAGAATGGGAGTAGCTTTACTTTATCCGCCAATTCTCAGGTCACTTTTTCGAAGCTTCAGAAAGCCAATCAGATTAACTTTACATTGAATGTATCTGCCGGAAAAGCAGGAATTATTGTGGCACAGGATACCGACGCCGGAAGCGGAGTTAAGATTGCGTTTGAACCTGCAAATAACAGAATTGCAGCTTATGTAATGAATGCCGGGTCAGAGGATCTTATGAATTCTAATTCTTTAAGTGCGGTTTCAGGGACATCATATACTGTAACGGCTTCCATAAGCAACGATGTTTGTGTGGTCTATATCAATGATAAAATAGCGTTCACCAACAGAATTTATACTATTGTTAATAAAAAATGGAGTATTTTTAGTTCTTCAGAGAGTTCATTCAGTAATATCAATATCAAAAATCCCAATTAATGTTTATCAATAAGAAAATTAATGTAATAAGTTTTGGAGAAGTCCTTTTCGACGTTTTTGGAGAAGAGAAAAAAATTGGAGGAGCTCCTCTTAATCTGGCTCTCAGAACGGCTTCGTATGGCTTTCCTGTGGCAATGATCAGTGCCGTAGGAAATGATGAAGAAGGAAAGGTAATTCTGGATTATACCAAAGAAAATGCTCTTGAAACCGCAGGAATCATTGTTTCTCCGGAATATGATACAGGAATTGTTCAGGTGTCTTTAAATGAACGCGGCTCTGCAACGTACGAGATCAAATTTCCTTCTGCATGGGATTTTATCAGTGTTGATGAAAAAATAATGGATACCGTAAAAGAGGCGGATGTTTTTTTCTATGGAAGCCTTGCCTGCAGAAATGACGTTTCCCAAAAGACGCTTTTCTCCATATTAGATTCCAATAATAAAATGTTTAAAGTTTTTGATGTGAATCTAAGAAAGCCGTTTTACAATATTCAGCTTCTGGAAAAGCTTATGAACAGGGCAGATTTTATCAAATTTAATGATGAGGAAATATTGGAAATTGCTGCCGGAATGGGATTTGAATCCGAGGATCTGGAATCAAATATCAAGTTTATATCAGAAAAAACAAACACGCCTGCAATCTGTGTAACTCTAGGAAAACATGGTTCTATCCTGCTGTGGAATAATCAATTGTACAGACACGAAGGTTATCCTGTGAAAGTAGCAGATACAGTAGGAGCAGGAGATTCTTTCTTGGCAAGCCTGATTGCGAAACTGCTTTCAGATCAAAATCCTGATGAAGCTCTTAATTTTGCCAGTGCCGTCGGTGCTTTGGTGGCGAGCTATTCCGGTGCCAATCCTACAATAGAAAGTTCTGAAATCGATGCATTTTTGAAACAGAATGCTTATTGATCAGCTCATCATATTTCAAATATTTCGATAATAGAAGAAAACTCCTGTGTTTATGGGAGTTTTCTTTTGTTTGACAGTTGAAGTTTGATTTTACTTACATAGAAGCTAAAGTTTGTCCAGCTTAAATTACTAAAAAGAAGTTATAATTGTAGTTTTGTAATACACAAATTAAAATATGTCATTAATCAACGATTTAGGTAAGATTATATTTTTCTTGTTTTTACTGTTAAGTGTTTTTCTGATTACGGCAAAATCTAAAAGAAAAATACCGGATTATTTATTTGCTGCTTTTCTATTAGTATCGGTGATAGATTTTTCCGGTTTGTTTATATCACCACCGGATTCTAAAATAATCAAAGGTGGGAAACTGGCCAGTGTATTACTGCAAATGCCGCTCTATTATTTATATGTCAATTCTGCTTGCTATTACAATTTCAAATTTCATAAGAAGCATCTTTTACATACGCTTCCTTTTTTATTCTTTCTTATTTTTTTCGGTATCTCAGGAATTTCAAAACAGAATTACAGGGTGTTTGATAGTTTTTCCATCGTTCAATATTACTGTTATATCATTGCTGTATTCCTGACACTAAGGAACTTTAGAAAATTATATCAGGAAAATTATTCCAGTAATCATCACCTTACTTATAAATGGCTGATGCAAACTACTGTTCTTTTTTTAATTGGAAATTTCTTTGTACTCATCAGGGGCTTTGTAGACGAAAGCAACCCGGTTCATGCCTATTTATACACCTTCACATCCCTGTTTGTATTATTTGTAATCAGCTGGTTTGTGCTGAACGCCTTATATCGCCCGAATTTGTTTGCAGGCATCAATAAAGACCTGGTTCCTGTAAAGCCGGTGAATGAATTGAAGGAGGAACCTGAACAATTGAAAAATTTACTGCAATTTATGGAAACTGAAAAGCCTTATTTAGATGATAAGCTGACATTGCAGAAATTGGCAGAACAATTTAATTTACCAGAAAAGCAACTTTCATTATTGATCAATCAGCATACCGGAAAACATTTTTTCGATTTTATCAATGAGTTTAGAATTAATGATGCAAAAACGCTTCTAAAAGAGCAGTCTCAATTAACCGTATTAGAAGTATTGTACGAAGTGGGCTTCAACTCAAAATCTTCATTTTATACTGCATTTAAAAAAGAGACCAACCTTACGCCTACAGATTACAGAAAATCAATGGTTTAACACTGTCCGACTTAAAGTCGGACTGATTTAATATAATAAAAACAGTTCGATTTCCGATACCCGGATATTTCTATCAGTACAAAATTCCAGATTTGCTTCATCATTAAAAATTAATAAAATGAAGCTAAAAATCAAATGGACCTTGTTCCTTTTTTCTGTATTAAGTTTCGGATTATATTCCGGACAATCCAATCAAAAAAATCCGATCAGCCGGGCAGACTCTTTGTGGAATACATATAAACATGAGAACACTCCGGGTATGGCTGTTGCCATTATAAAAGATGAAAAAGTAATTTATAAGAGAACTTATGGGCTGGCCAACCTCGAAAGTAAAACCCCAATAACAGATTCTACGGCTTTTAATATTGCATCTGTTTCTAAGCAGTTTACCGCATTTATTGCCCTTTTGGCAGAACAGGAAGGAAAGTTATCATTAGATGACGATATCAGGGTTTATCTACCGGAACTGAGCCATCTTTCCTATAAAATTACAATTCGGCAATTAGCCAATCATACCCATGGATTACCGAATTTTAGTGAAATTAAGAAATTGCAGGGCTTTGGTGATGAATTTAAAGTAACCAATACTGAAGCAGTACATACCCTTTTGCAAATTAAAAGAGTGAATTTTCCTCCGGGAGAGCAATATCAATATAATAACACTGGTTTTACATTGCTTGCTGAAATTCTTCGCAGGATTTATAAAAAGGATTTCAGCCAAATAGCAAAGGAATATGTTTTTAAACCTTTGCATATGAACAACACCTTGGCAATAGATGATCCGGATAAAATTATTCCAAATAAGGCAGAATCCTATCAGCCAAAAGGCAGCACTTTCGTAAAACTTCCTATCGGACAAATGGTAAGTGGCTCATCCAATATTTATGCTACGCTGGATGATCTTTGCAAATGGGTCGCCAATTTTCAAAATCCTATACAGGGAAGCCGTGCGCTTTATAATACAATGCAAAAGAATACCGTGTTAAACTATGGAAAAAACATCGAATATGGACTGGGCCTGCAAACTGAAAAATATAAAGGTTTGGATATTGTATTTCACGGGGGTGGTACTGTTGGCTATCGTACTTATATCCTTCACGTTCCTTCGCAACAATTTTCTGTTGTAATGCTGGGGAATGGGCAAGGTTTTGATGGTTTGCTCATTGCTTATCAGTTGGTTGATTTCTTTCTTAAAGATCAAGAGACAATTCCTGTTAAGCCTCAAAAAACAAGTTATGCTCCGTCAGAGCTCAAACAATTTGGAGGAGTCTATGAGCTTAATCCCGGAAATTATCTTGAAATATCAACGGAAGGGAAAGATCTTTATCTGGGAACCTATAACCATAAAGATAAAGAGCTCTTACAGGTAATTGGTGATAATAAATTTAAGATTAATTCTATTCCTACTGCAAGTTTAACCTTCAATAACGGATCTGTTAAGCTTAGAATTGCTGATTTTACCTATACCGCAAAAAAAGTAACACTGAATCCTCCCAAGGCAGATAAAATGGTCTTGAATAAAATGGTTGGGTTTTATAGAAATGAAGAATTTAATACGATCTATCAATTACTTATTGAGAACAATCGGTTGATAGCCAGGCATCCACTAAATGGTGATATTGAATTGTTTCCATTAAAGCCTGCAAGTTTTTACTCGACAACAGAATATTTTGGGCAGCTTGATTTCAAGTATGATAAAAATAATAACATCACCAAATTTGAATTATCCGGAGCTAATCTCTCAGGCATTGTATTTAAGAAAATAAAGTGATCGTAAACTGAAAAAATGAATAAAATCCCGACAAGAGTTGGGATTTTATTCTTTCCTTACCTGCCACAAAAAATCCTTGTTTTGCTTTAGGAATATTTGATATTAAAACCGGTAGCCCATGCTCAAACCAAATTTTGCAACTATGTCATGATCTGTTTTGGCTGCATTGAACAATAGCCTTCCGTAGCCTGCATTGGCTTCAAAAACTAATCCTTTTTTGGTAACCAGCTTCCAGCCAAGGCCGGCACCCAATGCGACATCATATACATCTTTGTTTTCAGTGAATGTCAGGCGGTCTGCTGAGTATATTTTTTTTCCGTCAATGGAAGTAAATGCTCCAAATCCTTCGACAAAAAAACCGGAAGCATATTTTTTTCCAAAATAATACCTGTAATATGGGGAAATGTAGTAATTCAGATCCTCATTTTCTGTATTATCATAAACGAAAAATGCAGAAATTCCGAGTGATGAGTTTTTGTTGAGATGCCGTTCAAAACCTGCTTCCACAGCACCGGCTAATGGCGCGATTAAATTTAATCTAATTTCATTGTTTTTCTGATAAGGATTTGCATCAGTTCCATTTTCATTTTGAGCTTTAACAGAATAAAAAGCAAACAACATGGTGAGTAGTAAAAAGGTTTTTTTCATAAAAAATTAATTTGAATTATTGAAGTGCAAAACTCAAATAATTCAAATTAGAACGGGTTTCAAAAGCTTAAAAATGGAGAAAATGGTACCTATTTGCTGGTATTTTTGTATTCATTGGGTGTTTGACCGGTTACTTTTTTAAAGGCTTTATAAAAAGTTGTTTTTGATGTAAACCCGGATTCTAATCCCATCGTCAGCAACGTATAGTTTTCATATTCCGGATCCGATATCATTTCCTTCACAGCTTCCACCCGGTATTGATTGATGTAGTGGGCAAAATTGTCTCCCGTTATCGTGTTTACAATTTGTGAAACATATCCTGCACTTATGCCTAGTTTTTCAGCTACTTTTTCCCTGTTCAATGTACTGTCGGTATAAATATGCTCATCTTTGCAGAGAAGTTCCAGTTTTTGAAAATAAAGATTATCTGCCGTGATAGATTCTTTATACTCTTGTGGTATACTATCTTCTACAATTGGCAGATTGGGAGACAAAACAACTGAATCATTATTTAGAAAATGGTAGACAGCATCTTTGTTTTTGGCAAGCTTGTATTTGTAAATGCCTATATAGGCTGTCCAATGCATGATGAATGTAGCCGATAAAGCCAGTACACTCATGGTAGAGGAAATGTCTATTCCAAAAAAGAAGCCGGTCATATACGTAATTAGCCAGGTAGATAATAATAAATAGAGCGTTGTTAATAAGGTAATGACCCATTTTTTCTCTTGTGGGTCTTTTAAATGCCTTATCATAAAATAAGAATAAAAAGGTGGAAAAAGGATGATGATAAAGGCAAATAAAAGCTGAATCAGTCTAAGTATATTGAGTATGAAAATGCCTGAGCCTGCGATTTTATAAATTCCTAAAATATCATTAAGATGGTATAGAATAACAAAAGTAGAGGAATAGACAAACGGAATGTAATACAAATAAGTTCTTTGTCTGTTCTTTACGGTATCATCAATTCGGTTTATTATAAACTGGAAGATGAAGACGGGCAGTAAAAATATCCACTCAATATAGTCCAGAAAACACAGCAAAGGATAGGACTTAAATGCACCTTCAAGTTCAAAAACATAATTCAGTAAAACCATGGAAAGTGCAAACAGTAAGTAAGCTAAATACTTATTTGATTTACTATTGAATAGGGAAGATTTTAAAATAACTAAGCCTAAGATGATTCCCTGAAAAATCGCAATATTTAAAAGTGTTGTATAGATCAATTTTTTATAAAAGTTGTTGTAAAGATCTGCCGGGGCATCTCATGGTAATTATTTTTTAAATATACCTCTTTCATGTGAATTGATAGTAATACCGGTGCCTTTTAAGTTTTTTTTATCATTTTTAAATGAGCTTGCTGTAAAGCTATTGACCATTGAAGAAAGCTAAGGATTTAATTACAATGTTTTTCCGTCATTTCTTTGATCCCATTAAACCATCGTAAATTTATTTTTAGTTTACATGTATGTCACTATACAGGTGGAACGCTGCAAATAATCTGTTTTCCAGTTTTCTTTCTGTTTTTACCGTTAATAAAAATACGACAAGCAGCAGCGATACAAAAACAGCCATCGCAGCAATAACTTCCAGAAAACTTAATTTGTCCATTAGTTTTTTTGCAAAAATAGGATATAAGTCAGAAAGAGAAATGATTGTCAGTAATTATTTTCAAATATTGTGCTCTGGTGTGGAAAGTCTCCCGACTTTGAACTGGGAAATGAGATTATTTTCTTTAAACTTGCTCCAAAACCGGGAGACTTCGGAGAGCGGAGTAGTCTTTGGAAACAATACTGAAATTATTAATATATAAAAAAAGGATTTCCGTAAAGCCATTTTTTTGACTTAATCATTAAAAATATTATATTAGACCGTTCCTAAATGAACATAATTTTTAACTTTATTATTAATAAAAATAGCTAAGACTATAATTAAAAAATAAAAAAGAATTTATACTGTTACATAACAAAACTAATATATCATAATTCCTAATTAAACGAAAATGCAAGCAAATATTCCATAATTATTACATAGCTTAGGATATATAATTTGATTCTTCTAAGTATTCTACAATTCGTATTGCTAATAGATATTTTAAATATGTCTATATTCATTTACAATTGATTCAAAGTATTAGTTAAACTTTGAACTCTTTTGGTGTCTTAAAAAAAATCAACCATTTAAATTTTATATTAAAGTATATGAGTAATATAATAAACCAACCTGAAGAAAAAGAGTCATTTTTTTCTGAAAAAACAGGTAAAATATTAAGCATTTTTGGTCTAATAACCATTGCAATTACAATTATTTTATACGTCCTTTTTGGTAGTTGGTACTTTGAATGGTATTTCGATGAAGCTATAATGGGACAATTTGGGGATTTTATTGGAGGTTTTATCGGAAGTTTATTTTCTTTAGCTGGAGTGATTCTATTCTATGTTGCATTAAAAGAACAAAGAAAGGACATCAATATAAATCACCAAAATCTAGGATTACAAACTGATGCCTTGGAACAACAAGTTATTGAATTTAAGAATCAAAAAGAAGAACTTATTGAGACGAGAAAAGTTTATGAAGAACAAACAAAACTAATTATGGAGCAGACTAACCTTTACAAATTACAGAATAGAGAAATGAAGGAGCAGTCAGGAATAGCAAAAGCTCAACAATTTGATACTAGTTTTTTTTCATATTTATCAATATTTAATGAGTTGAAAAATTCTTTAAATCATTTAACCCCATCAAAAAATTATTTTGGTACATTAACAGGAAAATTAAAAGGAACTCCATTAGATGAAGATAGTATAGGTAAATCTATTAGCATAATTTGTGAAAAATATCTTGAAGTTTATAATGAAAATAAAGATAAACTTTCTCCATATTTTAAAACACTTTATAGACTAATGGTTTTGGTAGATTCTGCTAATATAGATGAATACAAAAAAAACGAATATTTCAAACTTATACGATCACAATTATCTGACGATGAACTCCTTGTATTGTACTACAATTATCATACGAGCTTAGGGATAAAAGTTAGGTCTTATGTTATTAAATATGGGCTATTTAAACACTTAAATACGCTTGATAAATTTGAATTTGAATGCGAATTAGTCGGAATAAAAAGATATAAACTAGAGCAATTTTTAAAAAATAATGAACATATTATTGTTGATGGTCTCGAAAATTTTGCAAGTATTGAATCAAGCACTGATATCTCTAAGTCTATTACCTACGAATTGCTAGGATTAAATATTGAAGTTAAGTTAGAAATCAGTAATGATTTTAGATTTTCCTTGATCTTTGATTTGAATGACTTTAATAATCATACAGATCTTACCAAAGAATTAATGAAAAAAATAATTAGCCGACATTTGTACGCGATATTATATTTTTCAAAGTTTCAAACTCCAACAGAATCTGAGTTAAATATATCTGTTATTGAGACCGATCAGAAAATAGAGTTTTTATTTATAGTTGAAAATTTAGAAAATTTATAACATGGGTAATTTAATTGAAAAAAATTTCATAGATATATTTAAAGGAAGTTTAAAAATTACTCCTAGAACTTTATCTATTAAGACATTGTTAAGTGAGCGTAATTTAAGACGAATCGATTACAAACCATATTATCAACGTAATTATGTTTGGGATAATGTAAAGCAAACTTTTTTTATAGAAAGTGTTCTGTTAGGTACTGAAATTCCTCCCCTAATCTTGTTTAAGTCAGGGACTAGTATTGAAGTCATTGATGGCAGGCAAAGATTTGAAACTTTAAAAAGATTCATTGAGAATGATTTTATATTGACTGAAAAAGGTTTATTATCATTGCCCGCTTTGGCGAAACAAACATATAATAAATTAAGTGATGATGTAAAAGAAATATTTTGGAATTCGAATATAAGAATTTTCGAATTTGAAGTTATAGTTGGAATTGATGAAAAGTTAGAGGATAAAATAAAGAAAGAAATTTTTAGAAGATATAACACCGGAATAACTTCGTTAACTTCGGTTGAAGTCGATGCAGCAAAATATGATAAAGACTATCTTTCCAAATTATTTGAGAAACAATTAGGAAAGGACGATTTTTATCTAAATATTAAAACATGCTTCTTTGAAAATGACTATAATACAGCTGATTTAATAGAAAAAATGATAGATGCTTTACGCCGTTCATTTATTCTTTCAAAATTTCCGATTTCACAATATGCCAGAGGAACGAGAAGAAGTGAGATCATGTCAATATTATATCAGGCATTCACAAATACAATTGAAGATTTAGATTTTGAATTTTCTGTTTATATAAAGCAACTTGAAACTCTTTTTAAAATTAATAATTTTTTCATTGAAAATAAATTTGATCATAAAAATAGATTTTTGAATGAAGCCTTGTTATGGGGAATCAGAATCTCTGAGCAAGAAGGAGTTATATTAGATGCTAACGATATACAAAATGAATTACTAAAGTATTTACAAAAACATCAACTCATTTATTCTGAAGATAGTGCTTACTATTATAAAAATATAATGGAAAGATTTACCAATATTGCCACTTTTTTTGAGAATAAATTTAATATTGACTTTGAAATATATATAAGAAAGTCTGAGTTTAATGAAGAACTAAAAGATTTACTTCAAACAGATAGTGATGCGCAAGATGTTCTAAAAAAATTAGCGAGTTTAAGAATAAACAAACCTTCACCCGTATCTAAACCAATCGAAGAAATATTATCTGATGTTAAGTCTTATAAATATCTAATAAGGCCATCATATCAACGACAAGAAAAAATATCAGTTCTAAAAGCATCTTCTATTATTGAGAGTATTCTTTTAGGAATTAATTTACCTCCAATATTTATATTTAAAAGGAAAGACAATGTTAAAGAAGTTATAGATGGACAACAACGACTATTATCTATTATTGCTTTTTTAGGAAGAGCGTATGTTAATGAAAATGGATCTTTAACATATTCAATAAATAATAATTTTAAATTAAAAGGATTAAAAATCTTGAATAAAAACGGAATGAATTTTTCGGCTCTATCTCCATTAGAACAAGATAAAATTTTGGATTTTATTATAGATGAAATAATTATTGAACAAAGTCTTAATGATCAATTTTCTGCAACAGATCTATTTATTAGATTAAATCAAAAACCTTATCCAATTAATAATAATTCCTTTGAAATGTGGAACTCCACAGTAGATAATGAAATTATAAGTAAGATCAAAGAAGTTACCTACGAAAATATACAATGGTTTTACAGTAAGGAAAGAATAGAAGGAAAAACTGATAGAATGGAAAATGAAGAATTGATAACAATTTTATCTTACTTAATATATCATTTAGATAAAAATGAATCATATAATAAAGTTTTGGGATTATTTCCAAGAATTGACAGGATTACTTGTAGAATTAAAAATAAGTCTGCAATAACAGATTTTCTGACAAGATTGGATGAAAACAGTGAGGAAAAACAATTATTTATTAAAAGTATTGATAAAACACAAAAGTTAATAGACGATTTTGGTAACTTATTTAATTCTGATCTGAGAAAAGATGAAATAAATGAATTTTTTAATGTAAAAAATTCAAAATCATTTAGAAGATCTTATCAAGATTTTTATATTACATGGTTAGTACTATATGCCAAGCAAAAAGAACTAGATACTAAAACAATAAAAAATATTATTCGAGACATGTTAATACTCTTGAAAAATGCAAACAATGAAAATGTAAACGATGATTATTTCGAACGTTTTTCTTCTAAATTAGATTTAATAATAGATCAGTAATGAGTTAAAGAGAGATTGTTATACAGTTAAATCTACAACAACTAATTTTAATAAAAGAAGACTATCTGTTTTAGGTAGTCTTCTTTTATTAACTTTAAAATGTTACAAGATGAAAAATATAAGGCTTATGATAATCACTTTTAAAATTTAAAGTAATACGGATTAAATGATATGAACGGTCAGTTATTAATTAATGGTGTAGCAATTTAATCATTGATTAATATTTAAATTAGTATTATTAAAATCAATATAAAGGCAATAAATACTAATTATATTCAGAGCTTTTTTGATAGTTTGATGTATTTTTTCATATCAAAATCAAAGAGTTCTTGTATTGTAATATTAAGTTCTTTGCTGATTATAAGTAGAGTATCATATCGGGGATTGGTATTACCTCTTTCCAATTCTCCTATTGTTTTTTTTGCATGCCCGGTTCTTAAGCCTAGTTCTTCTTGTGAAATAGGTTTATTGGTTTCGGGATTGATAACTTTCTTTCTTAATTCAGAAATTCTATAACCAAGAGCTTTTTTACAGTTATTAAGGTCGATTTCATTCATTAACTGTAAAATTCTAGGTTTGGAGTTAAAATTTAGGATACTTATATGTATCCTTTTTGGAATTTTTCTTATATTTGTCCAATAAGCTACAAAAAAGGTAGCTTTGCGATACTTCAAAGAATAATAGAAGCTATTGCTTAGAATCTCGATCTGAAAACTGGTAATTTTTAAACGTACGAGACGATAAGCAGGAAGCTCACGACCTAGGCGTGGGCTCTCTTATCTGTACGTAAGGTATACCAGTACCTCAGATCGGATATTGTAGAGTCCCATGCCGTTTTTATTTCATGCTGTTCTGCTTTTCTACAATCATCTTTTTCTAAGCCGCTTTACTACATAAAGTATCATGATAGGGTACAGTGGAGTGTACAATCCATTGCGGCTTCAGGGCTTTCACGGGAACACAGATTTTATTTCTATTCATCATTTACAATAGAACTCAGCGTACATCGGTAGGCTGGTGGTTTTATGCATTCTAAAAATACAAACAATGAAAAAGATAAAAACAGATTTTGTTCCCCGGTTTTGGGCAGGCAAAAAGCACTCCGGGTTGCAGCTGATGGAAACGTTCTTTCAGTTCAATGAGCTGGATGTTTCCAAAGAAAGGCTCAGCAACATTATGAATTATGCGGTAAAGAGGAATAGCTGGATCAATGAAGATCCGGCGGTGATCTTTCAGTTTCACCAGTCGATGCGGTCGCTGATCCGGGCAGGTTATCTCATCACGCTGAAGGATAGGAAATGGACGGTCGATACCCGGCCGGAAAAGATTTCTCCGTGGGTTCTTGGCCTGCTTTCGGAGAAGGAATACCGGAATCCTCTGCTGGTTTTCAAAAAAGCATTCAGGGAATACACCCTCAAAGAATTTGATTATTTTATGTCCGGAATCGTCTATTTCTCAATGGGTGTCTATGAAAATCTACCGGAAAGGAATATCGTTATGCCCTACATTCATACAATTAAAATGCTGGATGCTGCGCATCTTATACTTCAGAGAAGGAAAGAAAAGAAGATAGCTGAAACCAATTCAGGATAAGAAGATTGTTCGTAAATAAAAGGTTGGGAGGTGTTGATAAAAATGATTCATGTACTGATGATGTGTTTTTCTGACGCAAAGTTTTCATTTTTAAAACTGTTGATTGTAAGAGAGCAAAGGATAGAATCAACTTCGTTGATTCGTCGAAGCGTATGTAAAAGCATACTGCTTCATCAGCGACAAAGTCGCATCACTTTGCTAACTTAAAATAAAGCAGAATTATTAATAAACTTTGCGTTAATTTTTTTAATCAAAAAATCATCGAAGAATATGATTTATTTACAAAGTTTAATTTTTATTAGATAATTTTCCTGTAGATAAAGTTTCTTGCAATGTAATTCTAAGCATTAAAGACAAACGAAGTTGGCATAGTTGATCTTCACCATCACACAAGATTTTACGCAGAATATAATAGAATGTTTGGAATGAGTAAGTGCTTTTTCTTTTGAGGTTGAAAGAAAGATGATTTACTTATATTTGCCCTGCAAAGTAAAATTAAATGTTTAAAAAAGTAAGCACTGTATGTATCCTTGGATTTTATACGGTTTTTTGTTCGGCCCAGCAGGTTCGGCCCTCCAAATCATCTGAAATTTACCGTGAACTCAAAACACTTAAACAGCTGCCTAAAGTTTTATACCTTGCGGCCCATCCCGATGATGAGAATACAGGATTACTCTCCTGGTTAATCAACGACCAGAATGTAGAAACGGGCTATCTGTCTTTAACCAGAGGGGATGGTGGTCAGAATTTATTAGGCACAGAGCAGGGTGCTGCATTGGGTTTAATCAGAACGCATGAGCTTTTAGAGGCAAGAAAGTTAGACGGCGCCCAACAGTTTTTTACCCGGGCAATTGATTTCGGGTTCTCTAAAAATACCACCGATACCTTTAAGCAATGGGATGAAAATAGCATTATTGCAGATGTGGTTTGGGTGATCCGTCAATTCCGTCCGGATGTGATCATTTGTCGTTTTCCTCCTACTGCTGCGGCAGGCCACGGACAACATGCGGCTTCGGCCGTGGTTGCGGAAAAAGCTTTTAAGCTGGCAGGTGATAAAACGGCTTTCCCGGATCAACTGAAATATGTTAATACATGGCGGCCAAAACGCGTATTGTGGAATACTTTCCGCTTTGGCGGGGTCAATACGACAGCTGAAAATCAGCTGAAAGTTACCGTTGGGCAATATGATGCGCAATTAGGCATGGGCTATGGTGAACTGGCAGGATTAAGCAGAAGTTTACATAAAAGCCAGGGTGCGGGAACACAGTCTGTAGCCGGGATCAGAACAGAATATTTTGCCCACGTTATTGGCGAGCCTGCCAAAGCAACACTTTTTGATGGAGTCGTTAAAACGTGGACCGGAAAAGGAAACGCTGATATTGACCAATCATTAGATAAAATTATTTCAGCTTTCAATTTCAACAATCCTGATCTCAGCTTACCAGCTTTGCTTGCTTTGCGAAAAAAGGTTGCTGCTCTTAAAGATGTAGATCTAAAAAGCGATAAACTTAAATCTCTTGATAATATTATTTTAAGCTGTGCCGGGTTTATGGGCGAGGTGGTTACCAATCAGGCTGAAGCGGTTGCCGGAGACCATTACAATTTCAAGTTAAATCTGATTTCAAGAGCTGCAAATCCTGTCGTTTTAGAAAATGTACAATGGTTAAGTCAGTCAGAAAGCTTCAACAGAAAACTCTCAAAAGATTCTTTAATTACTATTCAGCATGATATTCAGATTCCTGCTGATGCAGAACTCACAGAACCTTACTGGTTAGCAAAACCGGCCAAGGACGCCGCCACTTTTTCAGTTCCGAATGATACTTTAATCGGTTTGCCTGAGGCAGAATCACCATTGAACGTTTGGGTTGGTTTAAAAATCGGTTCTGAAAATTTTCAGGTTAAACTTCCTTTATCTTTCAAGAAATTAGACCCGGTTCGGGGTGATGTGGTCGAAGCCTTGCGCATTGTTCCTGCATTGGAGCTGAAATTTACACAACCGCTTTATTTAGTCAAAGAAAATGAAGATTTACATTTGAGTTTAAATATAAAGGTTAATTCCAGCAAAAAAATCAGTTATGGTAAAGTAAACCTGATGTATAACGGAGAACGGTTAGGTGGTGCTGATGTAAGTTCGCTCAACGGGAAAGATATTACCATCGATTACGTTATTCCAAAAGCTAAGCTTGCCACAATAAACTCATCTCGTTTGCCACTGGATGCCAATTTTGTTGCTGATGGAGTAACGTATAATAAAAAACAAATATTAATTCAGTATCCGCATTTATCTTCTTTACAATATTTTGCGCCTGCCACGGTAACCGTAATGAAAGGCGATATTCAGGCGAAGGTTAAAAAAGTAGGTTACATAGAAGGAGCAGGGGATTTCATTCCTGAGTTTCTACGGATTGCCGGTATTCAGGTAGATGTTTTGAAAGATGAAGATTTTTATGGCAACATAGATGAATCTGCTGGAAATGGCAGTCAAAACAAGCTGTCGCAATATGATGCCATCGTATTGGGTATTCGTGCCAATAACACGGAGAAAAAGCTGGGACGCTGGATGCCTTTTTTATGGTCTTATGTAAAAGCCGGAGGTAATCTGGTGATGCAGTATAACACCAATCAGGATACAACCGTTGACCAATTGGGAATGTACAATTTCAGCATTGCCAATAAGCGTGTTACCGAAGAAAATGCTGCGGTTACGTTTTTAAATCCAAATCATAAATTACTGAACTTTCCGAATAAAATTACTGCGGATGATTTTAAAGGTTGGGTTCAGGAGCGTGGTGCTTATTTCCCTGAGAAATGGGATGCAGCATACGAACCGCTTTTTGAAATGCACGATACAGGTGAAGATTCTCTTCAGGGCTCAACTTTATATGCCCAATACGGGAAGGGTAATTTCATTTATACTCCGTTGTCATTTTTCAGACAGCTGCCTGCGGGAAATGTTGGGGCGGCACGTTTATTTTTAAACTTTTTATCTGCACAGAAAAACTGATGAACAAACCACTTAAAAATTGGAATATCTGGTATATATTATTAGCAGTTGCACTGGTATTACAGATCGCATTTTATTATTTGTTTACTAAATTCTGGGCATGAGTACGATAGATTGGACAGTTCTTATTTTTACACTGTTTGCAGTGGTTGTTTACGGCGTATTCATCGGTCGTGGCCAAAAAAGCAACGCATCCTACCTGAAAGCAGATAATAAAATGCCCTGGTATATTGTGCTGATCGGTATTATGGCGACGCAGGCAAGTGCCATTACTTTTCTTTCGGCACCGGGTCAGGCGTATACAGACGGCATGCGTTTCGTGCAGTATTACTTTGGTCTGCCTTTGGCGATGATTGTCATCTGTATTACTTTCATCCCGATTTTTCAGCGCTTAAATGTTTACACGGCTTATGAATATTTAGAAAACCGTTTTGATAAAAAAACAAGGGTGCTCACTTCACTGCTTTTTCTTTTTTCGAGAGGCTTATCAACAGGAATCAGCATTTACGCTCCGAGTATCATCTTATCAAGCGTCTTAAACTGGAATATTTATTTAACCAATGTTTTAACAGGTGGTATTCTGTTGATTTACACCTATGTTGGCGGAGCAAAAGCGATCGCTCACACCCAAAAACTACAGTTTCTTATTATTCTCGGAACCATGGCTTTTGCAGGGTATCTGCTTATTCAAAATATGCCGAATGGAATTGGTTTTAACGATGCGCTTTATCTGGCCGGGAAATCAGGAAAGCTCAATGTAATCACCACAGAATTCGATTGGAAGGATAAATATAATATCTGGAGCGGACTCATTGGCGGTTTTTTTCTGGCACTTTCTTACTTCGGGACTGACCAGAGTCAGGTTGGGAGGTATATTACGGCGAAAGACAATACCAACGCAAAAATGGGCTTGCTGTTGAACGGATTGGTTAAAATTCCGATGCAGTTTTCTATTCTTCTCATCGGTGCTTTGCTTTTCGCATTCTTTTCTCTAAAACCGGCTCCGATTTATTTTAACGAACGCTCTTACCAACATTTAAAGGAAACTAAACCTGAGCAGGCTGCAGTTTTTGAAAAAGAACATCAGAATCTGCAAATAAAATTTAATGCAGAATCGAAAGAAATTCTAAAGTTAAAAGAAAACAATTCTCCCCAACTTCAAAAAACAATTCAGGATTTTAAAAGCACACAAACCGAGGTAAAAGAACTTCACGGCAGGGTAGAGGAAGCGATCAACCATTCAAACTATAATGCAGAGAAAACGGATACGAATTATATTTTCCTGTATTTTGTGAAAAACACCTTGCCTGTAGGGATGATCGGTTTACTGTTTGCTGTCATTTTTCTAGCCAGTTGGGGTTCAATTTCCGCAGCGTTGAATTCCCTTGCCGCCTGCTCACTGAAAGATGTTCATTTGATATTTAAAAAAGAAACTCTAGATGATGCAACCGAATTGAAGTATAGTCGTCTGCACACTTTAGCGTGGGGTATTTTCTCAATCGGTGTAGCAATGTTTGCCACTCAAATGGGTTCCCTTATTGAAGCGGTGAATGTATTGGGTTCTCTTTTCTACGGCCCGATATTGGGGATTTTTCTGGTTGCCTTTTACTATAAAAAAATCACCGGCTCCAATGTATTTATTTCGGCTATTTTATCAGAAATTACGGTGATTGCCATTTATCAATTCGATATCGTTTCTTTCCTTTGGCTTAACGTAATCGGGGCGGCGGCCGTCATTATATTTTCGGCAATTGGTTTATTGTTTTATAAGCAGAAAGCAGTAAATTCGTAAACAAACAAAATAAACATACAAACAAAAATATTATGAAAACAATGATTAAAACTGTTGCTGTAGCTTTTGCTGCAATGACGATTTCAGTAAATGCCTTTGCGCAGGACACTAAAAAACCTGCCAGCCCTCCGGCTACTGCTACGGGGAAAATTAAAGATGCAACCATTACCATAGCCTATAGCAGTCCTTCTGTTAAAGGACGTACCATCTGGGGTGGCTTAGAAGCTTATGATAAAGTTTGGCGTGCAGGTGCCAATGAAGCAACTACTTTCGAAACGGATAAAGACATTACCGTTCAGGGTAAAAAACTTCCTGCAGGTAAATACAGCTTTTTCTTAATTCCTAAACAAAGCGGAACCTGGACTGCCATTTTTAACAAAGAGCCAAAACAGTGGGGTGCTTATAAGTACGAAGAAGCAAAAGATGCCTTACGTGTGGATGTAAAAACAAAAGCTTTACCAGCAACACAGGAAACCTTAGTGTATAAAATAAACAGTAATGGATTCACCATGGATTGGGATAAAATCTCAGTTCCTGTAGAAATCAAATAAATGTAGATAAAAGAAACTAAAATCCCGTATTAACGGGATTTTTTGTTTAAAATTTGATTTGAAAATTTACTTCCCCATTTCTTTCTCAATTTTTTCTATCATTTTTTCTGCATTGCCGTTGGTTCCACCAAGAATGATTGCTTTTTTATAACTCTCTAATGCTAAATCGTATTGCTTATTTGTAAAATAGGCTTCTCCCAGACTATCGAATCCATTAGCATCTTTAGAAAATTCTTTTGTCGCCAATTTGAATACTGCTATTGATTCATTGATTTTTCCAAGTCTTAATAATTCATATCCTAATTTATTCAGTTCACCCGGGTTTTCAAAGCTATATTCATTTTTAGAACTCTCTTTAAGCAAATAATAAGTCTCTATAGCTTTATTGATGTCATTGGGAGATTCCTTTCTTATCGCTTGATAAACAGATTTTTTAGGGATTTCGTACTCTTTTCCTAACATTAAGTTGTGAATAGTATACCCTAAATCCCAAACTCTATTGAGATTATTGGACATCAGAATTATTGTAATATTATTTTTAAAATCGTTTAAAAAAATGGATTCAAATTTATAGGATACTCCATTGTGTCTCTGTAGTTCATCTTTTTCTAAGTATCTGCCAAGTGATCCACCTTCGTCTTTTGCATATGGATTATTCAACAGCGTTTGAAAGGATTCTTTGGAAATTAAACGATTAGAATTCATCGCTTCAATCCATTTATAGAGATCATTGATATCTACCCAAAGCCATCCACTAATAAATTGCATTTCCGGGCATCGGACATTGTCAAAATCATAACAAGATGTACGGTTTTTATAACCAGATGTTGGATCAAATACCGAATTGGTCATTTTCAACGGTTTAATTATATTTTTAGTGACAAATTCTTGAAATGATACTCCAGTTACCTTTTCAATGATTCTTCTTTGTAAAAAGACATTCCCATTATCATACCTGTAGCCGGTTCCTGGTTCAAAAAGTAAGGTATCGTTGTTTCTCAAAATATTCCAAGCGCCTTCATCATTAATGATAGTTAAACCTGACTCTATTCGAGGAATACCACTGGCATAATTAATCAGATGGCGTATGGTGACTTTCTCCGACCATTTCGGCAATCCCAAATCAAATTTGGAAATCGGGTCATCCAGAGTAAGAAGACCACGCTCCACTAAAATCATGATAGAAACCGCATTAAACTCCTTGGCAATAGAGCCTGGGTTAAATATTGATTGATCAGTTAAAAGAGTTTGTTTCGTTTCATCGGTAAAACCGAATGATTTTTTATAAGCAATCGTATTGTTTTTAACGACAAGGACGTTCCCATTGAATAAACCTCTTTCGTAAGATTTCATCATCAAGGAATCAATTTGATTGATTTCTGATTTTTGTTCAGCCGAATTTTGATGTATCTTCTTTGTTTCTTTGGGTTTATTTAACCCTTGGGCAGAAAGCGTATTTGTCAATAAAACAGTTGTTAATAATAAGAAAAACTTGTTCTTCATTGAAATTATATTTTAAAAAAACTTTCAGCAAAGATGCTTTAAAAAACTTCAGTACGCGACCGATTAAAAAAAGTCGAACCCATTTCTTAGAAAAAGAATAGATTAATTTGGATTTTTTCTAAAATCTGTTGGAGTTGTTCCGGTATATTTTTTAAAAGAAGTACTAAACGACGATTTGGAATTGAAACCGACTTGGTAAAGAATCTCTAAAATAGTGAGTTCTTTTTGCAAAGGATCTTTCAATATTTCCTTCGCTTTTTCGATCCGATATTCATTAATGAAATCAAAAAAATGCTTATTCATATACAGATTAATTAAAGCCGACAAATCTTTGACGGGCATATTTAATTGCTCTGCCAAATCCTGAATCGTTAATGAAGAATCGAGATAAGGTTCTTTTTTAATCATTAATTCTTTTAAAGCTAGGATTTGCTTATTTTTTTCGTCATCAATTACAGGAGAAGATTTTTGTTTCGGAACAACTTCTGTAATTGGCTTTAAATCGGAATTTACTCCTCGGAAAAATTCAGGATTGTTTAACGCAGCAAATAAATACCAACACGTACAAAATAAAAAGGCAAACCCATCAAGAGTCACAATCCAGGCCCGGATTTCGCCCAACCCAAAAATAAAAGTAACCAGCCATCTCATAAGGACTATAAAATGTAAAACATAATAGAGAATTGTTATTTTATATAGTGCGTTAAGTACGGAAATATTGGGGTTGGTATAATTCTCTAGGTAGACGGTTTTGGACTTTCTAATAACCAGAAATGAAGCAATAAAATAAACTTGAAATAGAAATTCGAAAAGAAAATAAAAAAAATGCATTAGAGGCATGTCATTCATGCCATTGATAAAATGTACTTTCGAGGCTCTATCTACAAAATAGATTTCCCACATTAGAAGCAAATTGTAAGCAACAAAGGGAATCGTGTGCAATAAATGTTTTGGCTTTAATCGAAAGTTGGAGTAACAAACAGATAATACATAGAAATAAAATGATGCCGGAACCAAATAGTTAATACTCCAACGGAAAGCCTCGAGGTTGATGAAATTAACAGGAAAATCACGCATCAAAAATTTACAAGCATCTACGGCATTTGTAAAAAGAAAAAAAGCAAGAAGCCAATTTGCAAGTTTGTGCTTGGTTTTTACCGTCAATAAAAATAAGACAAGAAATAGCACCAAAAATATTCCTATAAATGCTGCTATTTCCAAAAAACTGTATTTGTCCATAGTTTTTTATCGTAGGTGCAATTTAATATTTAAATAGGGAAGGTTAAAATAAGTATTGATGATTTTATCCGGATGTTAAAATATCCCGGCAAAATGCTAAAAATTGTATTGTTGTAAATATCAATACTGTCATACTATTGACTTATTTTGAAATTGTGTAATAAATGCTTTGATATATAAATTTTAAAATAGAATTAACCTGAAAAACAATAATAACATTTCAAAGTGCAACTATTTTCGGTAGTAAACAAAAAATAGCAGAGAACGATTATAGTTCTCTGCTAATATTCTATTGAGAAAAGCTTTTTAAGCTTCTCTTAATTTATGCTCTTTTTACGTTAACTGCGTTAACTCCTTTATTTCCGTTTTGTAAATCGAATGTTACGACATCATTTTCACGAATAGTATCCACTAAACCTGAGTTATGTACGAAAACATCCTGACCACCATTTGAAGGTGTAATGAAACCAAATCCTTTGGCATCGTTAAAGAATTTTACTGTTCCTTGTTGCATTGTATTGTATTTAAAATTGTTGTATTTACTGATAAATTGTTTTGCCTGTTGCCATAACTTTGTTGATGATAACACCAAAACAGCATTTTTAATTTATGCTCTTTTTACGTTAACTGCGTTAACTCCTTTATTTCCGTTTTGTAAATCGAATGTTACGACATCATTTTCACGAATAGTATCCACTAAACCTGAATTATGTACGAAAACATCCTGACCACCATTTGAAGGTGTAATAAAACCAAATCCTTTGGCATCGTTAAAGAATTTTACTGTTCCTTGTTGCATTGTATTAAATTATTGTATTACTAAAAAATTATTTTTTGGCTATTGCCATCACTGAATTGAAATTACATCAAAACAGTAATAAATCGATTTGTGAACAAGAAATGAGGGGTATTTTTTAGAATCTTGAGAATATCAAGATGTAATGGTACTGCACCTGTTATATTGAGGACAAAAATTAGCGGCTGAAAAGCGAAGACTGATATAGGAGTTGTGAACTCAATGTTTCAGAAGAAGCGTGGCAGAAGCCTGATTATTTTACAAATGTACACATAATTAATTGAAAACAAGCGATTTTCTATTATTTTATTTTTCTGATCACAATATCAACATAAGATTAACAAATAAAAAGTATTCATTTTAGCCTCAATACACAGAAGTCTGCTATGAATCGTATTTAGAAGGTTGTCTGCAAATAAAATGGTGATAATTAGCTGAATAAGCAACACGGAAGCCACGTGTTAGGTACTTCCATCTTGCTCAATATCACCAAATAACCTGCTCTTGGTGTTATTTATTGGTCAGCGATTATTGCTAGGCTAATTCATCAAACCTAAAGTATGCAACAACTGCTGACAGTATAAATACTATAATCAGCATTGGGAGCATTTTGTATTCCTTTTTTTTAATGTGAACAAACATTGCTGCTGCAATTGGTGTTAGGATTGGTGCGATACTTGAAAGCCCCGGGACTATTATGCCAATACATCCTAACAATTCAAGAACGCCCAAAATTCGGATTGGTATTATAGATTCGTTTGGTTTCAGATGGCCGTTTGCGACGTGTTGGTCTTTGCTGCCGCTAATCTTTCCATAGCCCGGCATAATAAAAAATGCAGAGAGAAAACCCTGTATTATCCACAAAATAATATTCATTTTTTGTCCTTTATGAAGTTAAAAATAAACTATTGAAAGCGTTGATGGATAAGCATAAAATCCCTTATAAAAAATGAAGGTTGCTTTCCAAACGATTTTGTTCAAACAAAATCACTCTATTTTAACTTCTTACTAATCTTTTTTCGGTTGGTCTAACCAAAGATTTACATCTTCCATTTTACAGACTTATTTCTGAGATAATAGGGGCAAAGATAAAAATGAATATCAGGCTTCACAAAATGACAGGGTTAAATTATAGCTAACCCTCTTGGGTTATATCTGAAGTCGAAAATGATAAAAGAAACCGGAATATGAGTTTGGATATACAAAAAAAGCAAGGCTAGAAGGCTTATGGATAAATAATATAACCATTGAAATAGAAAACTGAAATAAGTTAATATATTGATTATGAATAATATAAAAATAAATTTGCGCCGTTGGTGACCAAGACGAGCCTATTTTCAAACACTTTTATAGATGACTTTGTTCTTTTAAGCCAAATTAAAAAAGAATTGCAAAACTCATTTTTACCAAATAACTTCCTTTAATTTAGGTTTATTGCAAATTAGAATAGTAAATCCTTAGTTGGCTTTATTATTCTTGTACCCATATTTGGTAGAAGATTTAAGGAAAATTTCTCAAATTTAATTTTAGTTTTAAAAGATTATTATTAACTTGAAGGGTATATATAAACCCTTTGTTCCCTGATATGGTAGTATTTTAGAGTATTATAGATTAGAAGAGTTAGGCCAACTACGTGACGACTAAATAAAAAAAGAGAATCAATTTTGATTCCCTTTTCATTTATATATATTCTGTTTAACCTTCAATAAACTCTAAAAGATCTTTATTAATCGTCGCAGCCTCCGTAGTTGGCATTCCGTGAGGAAAACCTGGATACGTTTTGATAGTACCGTTTTTCAATAATTTAATAGATTTTAAAGCCGCATTTTGGTAAGGAACAATCTGGTCATCTTCACCGTGAAGCACCAAAACCGGAATATCAACACTCTTCAAATCTTCTGTAAAATCAGTTTCAGAAAACGCTTTGATTCCGTCATAATGAGCCACGATTCCGCCCATCATTCCTTGTCTCCACCAGTTTCTCTGTACGCCTTCTTTCACGTCTGCACCTTCTCTGTTGTAGCCATAGAAAGGAAAGGTCAAATCAATGTAAAACTGCTGTCTGTTGTTTAAAGTCTGATCTCTGATGCCATCAAAAACCGACATCGGAACACCGTCAGGATTGCTATCACTCGCAACCATAATTGGTGGAACTGCACTGATTAAAACTGCTTTCTTAGCTCTTCCGTTCGCATATTTATTCACATAACGGATTACTTCACCACCACCTGTTGAGTGACCGATATGAACTACATCTTTCAGGTCAAGGAATTCCACCAATTCAGCTGCATCAGAAGCGTATTGCTCGATGGTGTGATTGTAAATATCCTGGCTGGAACGGCCGTGACCTCTTCTGTCGTGCGTCACCACTCTGTAACCTCTTTGCAGGAAAAAAATTACCTGTGCATCCCAATCGTCTGATGATAACGGCCATCCGTGGTGAAACATCAAAGTTGGTCCTTCGCCTTGGTCTTTGTAAAAAATCTCTGTTCCGTCTTTTAATTTAAGTGTGCTCATTGTTTTAATTTTTTAATGTTGTAATTAATTTATTTTAATATTTTATTGTCTTAATTCTTTAGCAAATGTAGGATGGTTCACATCGTTTCTCGTTAATCTAGTTTAATATCGTACATTTTTGATGATTTTTATTTTTTGGGCAGCTATTTCCGCCTTCCGTTCCCGCTTTTTTTGTCATTGCGAACAAAGTGAGGCAATCAGTTGAACGATTCAGCAATCGCAATGACAAAAAAGAGCTCCACTCAAGTCGGGCTGCAGATTCGATATAAAACACGATTTGATTTCAGAAATTAGCTTAAGTGTTCTTATTACACTATGATAGAAACTTAAAATTACTTAAGTGTCAAAAATATTTTGTGTATTTTGTGGTTTAACTCTCAGTATTCTCTCTCAAAAGTTGAAACAAATCTTCCGCGCCACCATCGAATTTCTTTCCATTCAAGAAGAAAGAAGGAGTTCCGTTCACACCGCTTACGATTCCGCTTTCAAAATCCGAATCAACCTTGTCTGCCAATACTGTACTTTCCAAATCCTTTTCAAATTGAGGAATGTTCAGTTTTAATTGTTCCGCCAGCTTCATCAGTAAGTTCTCATTCAAATCTCTTTGATTTTCATAAATCGCATCGTGCATTTCCCAGAATTTTCCCTGAAGATTGGCTGCTTCTGCTGCGATTGCTGCCGGTCTTGCATATTGGTGCATTTCGGATAATGGGAAGTTTCTGAAAACGAATTTAATTTGGCTTCCATATTCTTTCATCAACTCTTTCAGAACCGGATAAGCAGCGCCACAATATGGACATTGATAATCACCGTATTCTACAATAACAAGGTCGGCTTCTAAGTTGCCTTGTGCGTGGTCAGTATTGCTGACGTTTGGTTTTAGTGACATAATTTATTTTGTGTTAAGGTTTTCTAAAGCGTCTAAAATTCCGTCTGCACCAGGATTGATGGCGGTTGGTGACAGATAACTCCATTCGATGATGCCATCTTTGTTGATGACGAAAAGTGCACGTTTGCATTCGCCTTCTTCATCGTCATAAACACCGTACTGTTTTGCGATTTCTCCTTTGGCTTCAAAATCTGCCAACAAAGGAAAATGTAAATTTCTTGATTGTGAAAATGCCAGATGACACCATTTGCTGTCTACAGAAATTCCGAAAATCTCTGCATCGTATTTCTTGAAAAACTTTAAACTTTCATTGTACAAAGCCATTTGGTCGCTGCAAACCGGACTCCAATCGGCTGGATAAAAAGCGAGGATGACATTCTTCCCTTTGAATTCTGATAATGTAATTTTCTGGTCTGGCGTTGCATACAAAGTGAAATCTGGTGCAACATCGTTTTTCTGTAACATAATATTAGTTTTTAGCGTTAATTTTTGAAATCAATATTCCGCAAATCATTAGTAATAATGCAGGAATCATCAAAGTCCATTTTCCAAAATAACCAAGTAGGAAAGGAGCAATAAATGCACCTGATAAAAATCCAATCCATAAAAATAAAAGATGAATCGCATTGGATTTATATTCTATTTTTTCCGCTTTATCATCCGTCATACTTAGCATTGCGGTGTTTCTTGCCAAGCTGTTCAAAGTTCCTGTCACAAAGTCCGTATTCACTTTTTGGTTTCCAACGGAAGTCACAATCGTATTCATCAATCCCATTGAAAATCCGATAATTGCAATGGATGATATAGTATTGATACTATAAAAATAATCAATAATTGAATAGAAAATGAGAATTACGGAAACTATATAGAATGTTAATATTTGGTTCTTAATTCTCTTCCACAATGACAGACAAGTTCCAGTATAAATTCCTATGAGAAAGCTAATTATGACTGTGATGGATGTGATAATAATTCCCAATTTTCCTGTTGAAATTGCCGCACCAAGAGATGTGGTGTTTCCACTCATAAAAGAGACGTACGTTTTCCATTGAATCAATCCTGTTGCATCGATATATCCGGCAATCAAAGCTAAAAATATGGCCAATCTCTCCTGCATCTTAATCGAATCAGATGAAACGGAAATGTTTGTTTTGATGACGGAATTATCCATTATTTCGAGAGATTTAATTCTAATCTTATTTCTTAGGCTGAATGAAAACCTTCTCAGTCGGGAATTTCTCAATTTCACCTTCTTTTAAACCAAAATTAGTAATGACAACATCCTTCGGATTTCCGGAAAGCCATTCGCTTAAATCAATCGATTCATATTTTCCGCTGTTGAAGCCAATCAGAATTCTGCAAACGGTATCGCCTGTATTTTTGATATAATGTCCGGCTCCCATTGGAACGTAACCTACATCTCCTGCACTGAATTGTTCTGTGACACACGTGGATTCTGCAAGGAAAACCGACATTTCCGCCTGTCCTGAAATAAAATATTGCCATTCATCCGCATTCGGATGCCAGTGCATTTCTCTCAAAGCGCCAGGTTGCAATTCCAAAATAGAACCCGACATTGTACTGCTGATTGGGAATTCTTTACTCGTCACCAATCTTTGCAAACCGCCGCCTGGAACAATTCTTGGCTGTTGAGAATGCAAAGGATAACGGTGGAAGCTTGTGAGTTCTATATCAGATTCATTCGGACGAGCAGCTGCATTGAATGACATTTCATCCGGAACAATTCCCGCTGCGAAATAGGCTTCTTTCTGAGGTAAAACAGCTACTTCTTCTAAAGTTAAACCTAAATTCTGAGCGACAATCTCAGGTGGTACAGAAGAAACAAAATCAGTCACGCTGAACGTATGGTCTTCAGAAAAATTACCGTTATCAAAAATCAAAATAAAATGACATTCTTCCGTTCCCGTCGCCTGAATCGAGTGACCGTAACCTTTTGGAAAATACCAAACGTCGCCCGGCTCAAAATTGTCTGTGTAGCTGTGTCCGTCAGGATGAATAATTGTTGTACGAACCGTTCCTGAAATTACATAAGCCCATTCTGCAGCGTTAGCGTGCCAGTGTAACTCTCTCATACTTCCAGGTTGCAATCTCATAGAAACGCCGGCAATTCCGATAGAAGCTGGGAAATCTTTTACTGAAGCGCCTCTTGTAATTCCACCGTCGTTGGTTCTTGGTTCTTTTTTCTCTAATTCGTATTTGAAGCTTAATGATGCAGTATTCATAATGATAAGTTTTTGTGATGAATGATAGTTTGTCTTTATTTCTACTGTAAAGCTACCTCGGAATCAAAGGATTTTGAAGTGCTTTTCGGTGAATGGGCAAAATGAGTCGGTGGGAATTTGAAAGGAGTAGTTGATGCTTTTAGAGTAAAGAAAATAGATGAGAGATAAAAGACTTTCAATTCGAATTTTATCAATTGAAAGATTCTTAGCGACGTCCATTTTATTAATAAAAAATCCTTCTCAATTTAACTTGGGAAGGACGATTATTTAAATGATAAAAGAATTTATGGCAAGGATAAAGATATTTTTCTTGAAGAGACCGTGTAGAAGACGGAAATCAGAACACCCGGAATCAACATTGAAACCAATCCGAAACGAGCAGAAATCAAAGCGCCAAAGATACATCCAATCAAAAAACCAGTCAGAAGCACCAATGATTTCTTTAGTTCTACTAATTTTTCAAGGGTATGTTGCGTAGAGATATAAGAGAAAAAATCAAGGATGGCTTTGGTCACATTGCCCGTCATTACCGTCGTCGGACCAAAAGTGGAATTGGCGTACAAACGGGTTACCGTATTTTGAATTCCCATCGAAAATACAATCAGCATCAGCATAGAATGATACACAAATCCTGTTGCAATATGATTTTGTTTTAATAAAAAAGCGATACAGCCTGCAACCATCAAAAATATGCCGATGGATGTAAATATTCCTTTTTCATTTTTATAAAGGCTGTCCATTTTTCCTAGTTAAGATGACCGCCAAGATGAAAACAGGAAAGCTGATAAGATTGATAAAATTACGCAATTGCGGATGGTTCGATAATTTGAAAGCAAAAATCACAAAATTTCCAGTGATATGGGCAGAGAATAAACCATCTGCAACTGTGAAGGTGCTTGTGTCCACAAAACCTGCACTGAAAGCCATAATCAGTGACGAGTAGAAGATAGCATCTCTTTTCATTGGTTTTAATTTTTGCTATCTCACAAGAATAATCTTTCCTGTATGCGATCCATCTTCAAGCAATCGGTGTGCTTCCGCGGCTTCCGAGAAAGGAAATGTTTTATAAATGACAGATTTGAACTGTTTAGATTCAATCAAAGGCCAGACATTTTTCTGAATCTCTTTGGTCAATTGTTTTTTGAACTCATATTCCCGACTTCTCAAAGTACTACCTGTAACGGTCAAACGCTTTGTCATTACTTTCCAAATGTCTAAATCTACGTGACTGCCACTTACCGCATTGATGTGAACCAATCTGCCTTCAGGTTTTAGAATGTTGATGTTTTTGGCCAGATAATCACCGCCA
>Ga0308157_10001223_pt1 | contig 57117 bp, 54 predicted proteins | sample PhyBR1_FD_201035 | JGI IMG/M metagenome (GOLD analysis project Ga0308157, IMG submission 201035) | Phyllosphere microbial communities from UC Gill Tract Community Farm, Albany, California, United States - DLSLB.R1 | ecosystem: Host-associated > Plants > Phyllosphere > Unclassified | place: USA...
GACACGCTGCTGATGCTCGCCGTCTATCACGGTCACGCCGATCTTGTGCGCGGCCTGATCGCGCGCGGAGCCGACCTCGACAGGCCGAACGCCAAAGGGCTCGTCCCGCTCGCAGGAGCAATGTTCAAGGGACACGGCGCCATCGCGGAATCGCTCGTGGCGGCCGGTGCCGACGTCGACGCCGGATCGCCGAGCGCGCGCGAGACGGCCGCGCAGTTCGGCCGCGCACTCCCGGCGTAGGAGGGACGAGATCCGGTGGGCCCGTAGAATGTACGGGTGACTACCGGATTTGAGCTGTTCCCCGAGAAGAACATCGTCGCGATGCGCGTCGACGGCGTACTGAAAGACCTCGCCATCGAGGTGACGGGCACAGAGACGGTCGAGCCGGTCGCGATCGACAGCGAAGACGGACTGAACATCCTGCGCCACTCCACGGCACACGTGCTCGCGCAGGCCGTACAGCGCCTGAACCCGTCGGCGAAGCTCGGCATCGGTCCGTTCATCACTGACGGCTTCTACTACGACTTCCAGGTCGACGACCCCTTCTCGCCCGACGATCTTCGGGCGATCAAGAAGGAGATGCAGCGCATCGTCAAGGAGGGGCAGCGGTTCGTGCGCCGGCCCGTCGGCGACGACGAGGCGCGCGCCGAGCTCGCGCGGGAGCCGTTCAAGCTGGAGCTCATCGGCCTCAAGGGCGGCAAGAAAGAGGCCGCCGAGGGTGCGAGCGTCGAGGTGGGCGCCGGCGAACTGACGATCTACGACAACGTCGATCCCAAGACCGGCGAGACGATGTGGGGCGACCTCTGCCGCGGACCGCACGTGCCGACGACGCGCATGGTGGGCAACGGCTGGGATCTGCTCCGCGTCGCCGGCGCGTACTGGCGCGGAAGCGAGAAGAACCCCCAGCTGCAGCGCATCTACGGCACCGCCTGGCCGACGAAGGATGAGCTCGTCGCCTACAAGGACCGCTTGGCCGAGGCCGCGAAGCGCGACCACCGCAAGCTGGGCAAGGAGCTCGACCTGTTCTCGTTCCCCGACGAGATCGGATCGGGTCTGTCGGTCTGGCATCCGAAGGGCGGTGTGATCCGCGGCGAGATGGAGCAGCACGCCCGCCAGCAGCACATCCGCCACGGGTACACCTACGTGTACACGCCGCACATCGCGAAGAGCGACCTGTTCAGCACGTCCGGGCATCTCGCGACGTACGCTGACGGCATCTGGCCGCCCATCCGCATGGATGAGGAGCGAGACGACGACGACAACATCACCAAGCAGGGCGCCGACTACTACCTGAAGCCCATGAACTGCCCGATGCACATCCTGATCTACAAGGAGCGCGCGCGCAGTTACCGCGACCTGCCGCTGCGGCTGGCGGAGAACGGCACCGTGTACCGCAACGAGCTGTCGGGCGCTCTGCACGGGCTCACGCGGGTGCGCGGCTTCACGCAGGACGACTCCCACCTGTTCGTCACCGAGGAACAGCTGGAGTCCGAGGTGACGAAGGTGCTGGAGTTCATCCTCTCGATGCTGCGCGACTTCGGTCTCAGCGACTTCGAGCTCGAGCTGTCGATGCGCGACGATGAGAAGTCGAAGTGGATCGGCTCGGACGAGTTCTGGGACTACTCCACGAACGCGCTGCGGAACGTGGCGCTGGCGAGCGGGCTGAAGCTGACCGAGGTGCCGGGCGAGGCCGCGTTCTACGGACCGAAGATCGATCTGAAGACGCGCGATGCGCTGGGACGCGTCTGGCAGTTGTCGACCGTGCAGGTCGATCCCAACCTGCCCGAGCGCTTCGATCTCGAGTACGCTGCGGCCGACGGCACGAAGAAGCGCCCAATCATGATCCACCGCGCGCTGTTCGGATCGATCGAACGCTTCTTCGCGATCCTGCTCGAGCACTACGCCGGCGATTTCCCGCTGTGGCTCGCTCCCGTGCAGATCATGGGTGTTCCGGTCGCGGACGAGTACGGCGACTACCTGAACGAAGCCGCCGACAGGTTCCGCGCCGCGGGCGTGCGCGTCGAGGTCGATCACTCCGACGACCGCATGCCGAAGAAGATCCGCACGCACACCACGCACAAGGTGCCGGTCATCATGATCGCGGGGGAGCAGGACCGCTCCGCCGGCACCGTGTCCTTCCGCTTCCGCGACGGATCTCAGCGCAACGGCGTGCCGCTGGACGAAGCGGTCGCGCTCATCACTGGGCTCATCGAGCAGAAGCGGCTCGTGCTCTCCGATGAGGACGCGGTGCTGGAGGCCCTGTGACGGATCCTCGCGAGGAGTTCGCTCAGCTCGAGCCGCAGAGTGAGTTCGGCGGGGTCCACGACGCTTTCCAGCGCTTGTGGACCCCTCACCGCATGGCCTACATCCAGGCGGGATCCGACGCCAACCGCGGCAGCAGATGCCCGTTCTGCACCGCACCCGAGAAGTCCGACGAAGACGGGCTGATCGTGCACCGCGGCGAATCGGCGTACGTGCTGCTCAATCTGTTCCCCTACAACGCCGGCCACATGCTGGTCTGCCCGTACCGGCACGTGGGAACCTACGACGAGGCGACGGCCGAGGAGATCGACGAGATCTCGCGGCTCACGCAGACCGCGATGCGCATCCTGCGCGAGACGGCGGGCTGCCACGGCTTCAACATCGGCATGAATCAGGGCGAGGTCGCCGGAGCGGGAGTCGAAGAGCACCTGCACCAGCACATCGTGCCGCGGTGGCGATCCGATGCCAACTTCTTCCCGATCATCGCTCGCACGAAGGCGCTGCCCCAGCTGCTCGGCGACGTGCGAACGGCCGTCGCGGAGGCCTGGCCGGACGCCCCCTCACGCCGCTGACGCGATCGCGGCGGCCAGCGCGTCCTGCGCACGGTCGTCGAGGTCGTGCGCGGTCACGCGCACGTGATGGGATGGATCCGCCGACGCCGCGACGCGGAATTCGTCTCCCGAGCGCACGACCCAACCGCGTTCCCGAAGCTGCGCGGTCACGCTGCGCGCGGGTGCGGAGACGGGCACCCAGATGCTGAGCCCGTCCGACGGCGGGCAGTCGATGCCGTAGCGTGCGAGCGCAGCGCGGAAGGAATCGTTCCGGCCCGCGTAATGAGCCGCTGCGCGCTCGATGTCTGCACGAACCGGGCCGTCGGTGATCAGCGCCAGAGCGAGCCTCTGCAGGAGGTGGCTGACCCATGCCGTCCCCGGCCGCAGCCGCATGCCCAGTCGGCCGGCGGTATGGGCATCGGACGCGACGAGTGCCACGTTCATATCGGGTCCGAGGAACTTCGACACGCTGCGCACCAGGGCCCATCGCTCATGATCGGGCGCGATGAGCGAGTGGAATCGGCGGCGGGACAGCAGGGAGAAATGGTCGTCCTCGACGATCAGCACATAGGGATGATCGGCGAGGATCGCGCGGAGCTCGTCGGCGCGACCGGCCGAAAGCGATACGCCCGTGGGATTCTGCGCCCGTGGTGTGTGCACGACCGCGCGCGCTCCCGCGGCGAGCGCCGCTCGCAGTCCGTCGGGTGTCATGCCCTCACCGTCGACCGGCACGGGGGCGGCGCGGTAGCCTCCGACCCGGAGCGTGTGGATGCCGGTGAGGAACCCCGGATCCTCGATGGCGACGAGGTCGCCGGGGGTGAGCAGGGCGGTGAACAGGCGGTCGAGCGCGTCGGACGCGCCGCTCGTCACGGTGACCCGCAGCGTGGCGGCATCGCGCCCGAGGTCGGCGGCGAGGAACTCCCGTGCCCACGCCTCGAGGCCGGGGTCGACGACCGGCGCCCCGTAGAGCACGGGGCGCCCGGCCACGTGTGCGAGCGCGCGCGACGGGTCCGGGATGAAGCGGGGATCCGGGTTTCCGGCGCCGACGTCGCGCGCGCCGTCGTCGGGCGAGAAGCCTTCCTGAGCGACCGGATCCGGTGAGGCGATCCGGGTGCCGCTGCGCCCGGCCGAGACCACGACGCCGGACGTCGCGAGCTGGCGATAGCCGGCGACGGCGGTGTTGCGGTTGATGCCGAGCTGCTCGGCGAGCGCGCGCACCGGCGGCAGCGCATCGCCCGGTGCCAGAACCCCGCGGTCGACGAGCCGGCGCACGCTGTCGGAGATCTCGGCTGCCGTGGTTCCGACGATGTGAGTGCCGGCAGGTGAGGAAGGCGTCATGTGTGCATCGGCCCCTCGTGGTCATGGTGATGTGTGGTCAAGCCTACTGTTCCATCGGTGTATTCTTTGACCTAGACCATAGTTTGACCTAGGTCGTAACTCACCACGCGAGGGAGCAGCATGACGACGAACGCCACAGGAACCGCACGCGTGAAGCGCGGGCTCGCCGAGATGCTCAAGGGCGGTGTGATCATGGACGTCGTCACCGCTGAGCAGGCGAAGATCGCCGAAGACGCCGGCGCGGTCGCCGTGATGGCCCTCGAGCGCGTGCCCGCCGACATCCGGTCGCAAGGCGGCGTGGCTCGCATGAGCGACCCGGATCTCATCGACGGCATCGTCGAGGCCGTGTCGATCCCGGTGATGGCGAAGGCCCGCATCGGGCATTTCGTCGAGGCCCAGGTGCTGCAGAACCTCGGCGTCGACTACATCGACGAGTCCGAGGTGCTGTCGCCGGCCGACTACGCGAACCACATCGACAAGTGGGGCTTCGATGTGCCGTTCGTGTGCGGCGCGACGAACCTGGGCGAAGCGCTCCGCCGCATCACCGAGGGGGCCGCCATGATCCGTTCCAAGGGTGAGGCTGGCACGGGCGACGTGTCGGAGGCGACGCGCCACATCCGTCAGATCAGGGGCGAGGTGCGGGCGCTCTCCGGAAAGACCGCCGACGAGCTGTACGTTGCGGCGAAGGAGCTGCAGGCGCCGTACGAGCTCGTGGCCGAGATCGCGCGGACCGGCACGCTGCCTGTCGTGCTCTTCACCGCGGGCGGGGTCGCCACGCCCGCAGACGCGGCGATGATGATGCAGCTCGGCGCCGACGGTGTGTTCGTCGGATCCGGCATCTTCAAGTCCGGCGATCCTGCCGCCCGAGCGAAGGCCATCGTCAAGGCGACGACCTTCCACGACGACCCGTCGGTGATCGCGGAGGTCTCGCGCGGTCTGGGCGAGGCCATGGTCGGCATCAACGTCGCCGACGTCCCCGCCCCGCACCGCCTCGCCGAGCGCGGCTGGTGACGGCGGCGATCAGCCGCACGGATGCAGCCGTCGGCGTTCGGCGCGGCGAGCAGCAGGCCGGATCCCGCGGGCGGCGGCAGGCCACGGGGCGGCCGCGCCGAGACCGCGGTGGGATGTCCGCGGCGCGGTTGTGCGGGAATCCGGCCCGGCTGCGCGGGCATCGTGGCTGACCGTCCGGTCGTCGGCGTTCTGGCGCTGCAGGGCGACGTGCGTGAGCACGCACTCATGCTGGAGGCGCTCGGCGCGCGCGTCGTGCGTGTGCGCCGCGCCGAGGAGCTCGAGGGTCTCGACGGTCTCGTGCTGCCGGGCGGCGAGTCCTCCGCGATCGATAAGCTCGCTCGCGCCTTCGGGCTGCGTGAGCCGCTCATCGCGCACATCCGTGCGGGACTGCCCGTGTTCGGCACGTGCGCAGGGATGATTCTGCTCGCCGACCGGATCGTCGACGGAATCGAGGGTCAGCAAACGTTCGGCGGCCTCGATGCCACGGTGCGGCGCAATGCCTTCGGGCGTCAGAGCGAGTCGTTCGAGGCCGACCTCGACATCGCCGAGCTCGGTCGGCCGCCCGTGCGCGTCGCCTTCATCCGCGCGCCCGCGATCGAACAGCTCGGAAACGCCGCGCGCGTTCTCGCCGCTCTTCCGGACGGACGGATCGTCGCGGCCGAGCAGGGGGCCGTGCTCGCGACCGCCTTCCACCCGGAGCAGACGGGGGAGACGCGGTTCCACGAGAGGTTCCTCGATCGGATCGCTCAGCGCAGCTGACGCGGTGCGAACTCCATGCGCGGCGATGCATAGTGCTGCTGCGCGTCGATCAGCTTCAGCTCGTTGGTCGACGCCGCGTGGGTGAGCTCCAGGAGACCGAACACGCTCGATGCCGTGCGGGCGAGTGCGTCGGCGGCGTTGCGCGACTCGACATAGTGGCTGGTGAACAGGGCTGCCGTGACGTCTCCGGACCCGTTCGCCTTCAACGGAAGGTACGGAGTGGTCACGATCCATGCGCCCGAGTCGTCGATCGCCATCATCTCGATCGTGCCCTCATCGCGGTCGGGCCGCTCGACGCTCGTGACGAGAACCGTGCGCGGACCCATCTCGCGTGCGGAGTCCGCCGCCGCGAGCGTCTCGTCGATCGTGTGCGGTTCCCTGCCCGTGAGGTAGCCGAGCTCGAACTGATTCGGCGTGATGATGTCGGCGACGGGAACGACCTTGTCGCGCAGGAGATCGGGGATCGCGGGCGCGACGAAGCAGCCCGACTTGGCGTTTCCCATCACGGGATCGCAGGAGTACAGCGCCTGCGGATTCGCCGTCTTCACGCGCGCCACGGCATCGATGATGACATCCGCGATGCCTTCTGAGCCCTGATAGCCGCTCAGCACGGCGTCGAGCGACGCGAAGGCGCCGCGCTCCTCGACGCCGGTGATCACATCGGCCACGTCCTGCGGTGCCATGACCGGGCCGCGCCACGCTCCATAGCCGGTATGGTTCGAGAAGTTCACGGTGTACACCGGCAGAACGTCGACCCCGATGCGCTGCATGGGGAAGACCGCCGCCGAGTTGCCCGCGTGGCCGAACGCCACCGCCGACTGGATCGAGAGAATCTGCATCCCTCGATCATGCCACCATGGACGTGTGACGAAACGCGGGATCTGGATCGGCGGCGCGATCGCCCTCATCGTCGTCGCCGTCATCGCCGCGGCGTTCGTCATTTGGCCGCGCGACGACGGCGCGCCCCGGGCGGCAACGTCCGCGGCGCCGCGCGAGACGCCGTCCGCGACCACGACGCCCTCGCCCGCGCCGACGGGCCCACCGGCGAACAACACGCGGTACGACGCGGCCGATCTCCCGGTCGACGATGTCTTCCTCGTCGATCCCGACCTCCCCGTCGACGACGACCCTCAGGGCGAGGTGCTGCCGCTGATCGCGTCTCCGCGCCAGGCGGAGGGCGCGCCCGTCTTCGCCGATCCGGAGGGCGAGCCGGTCGCGTGGCTGCCGCAGGAGCAGACGTACGGCGGCACAGACGTACCGGTCGTAGAGAAGCATGCGTCGTGGGTGAAGGTGCTGCTCGTCGGTCGCCAAGCGCGAGCGGGCGAGGGCGATGCGCGACAGGTCGCGGGGTGGCTGCGCGCGAGCGACGTCGTGCTGACGCCGAACGACGTCTCGATCGAGATCGATCTCGCCGCGCACACCATCGACATCGTGCGGCACGATGAATCCGGGCCGTCACGGGAGCGCATCGCCGAGGACTTCGCGTGGGGCACGGATGCGACGCCGACGCCGGTCGGACGCACGTTCATCATGCACACCGAATCGGTGCCGTCTCTCGGGTACACCCGCGGTCAACCGATCATCTACCTGGGCGCGCAATCGACCACGCTCGCCGGATTCGACGGACAGGACGTCGCGGTCACGGCGTTCCACTACCACGATGTGCGCTCCGGGGCGATCTCGAACGGGTGCATCCGCGTCGGCGAAGAGGTGACCGCGCGGCTTGCGGAGCTCCCGCTCGGCACGCCCATCGTCATCTCGTGAACGCGGTGCTGCCGATCGCGCGCGTAAACTGATCGGCAGACATCCGAGGAGGCATATGTCCGGACACTCCAAGTGGGCGACCACGAAGCACAAGAAGGCAGTGATCGACGCCCGGCGTGCGAAGTCGTTCGCCAAGCTCATCAAGAACATCGAAGTCGCGGCGCGCATGGGCGGGCCCGACCTGCAGGGAAACCCGACGCTGTACGACGCCGTGCAGAAGGCGAAGAAGACGTCGGTCCCCAACGACAACATCGACCGCGCGGTCAAGCGCGGAGCGGGCATCGGCGGTGAGGCCGTCGAGTACACCACGATCATGTACGAGGCCTACGGTCAGGGCGGAACCGCGATGCTCATCGAGTGTCTGACCGACAACAAGAACCGCGCCGCCGCCGACGTGCGCACGGCCGTCACGCGCAACGGCGGCAACATGGCCGACCCCGGCAGCGTGTCGTTCAACTTCGAGCGCAAGGGCGTCATCGTCGCGACGGGCGCCGGCACGACCGAGGACGACGTCATGATGGTCGCCCTCGAGGCGGGCGCGGAAGAGGTCGAGCCGCACCCCGACGGCTTCGAGATCATCACGGACGCGAGCGACATGGTCGCCGTGCGCCAGGCGCTGCAGGCTGCCGACATCGACTACGAATCGGCCGACGCCGAGTTCGTGCCGAACGTCAAGGTTCCGCTCGATGCGGAGACCGCTCGAAAGCTGTTCAAGCTCATCGATGCGCTCGAGGATCTCGACGACGTGCAGAACGTCTTCACGAACCTCGACCTCACGCCCGAAGTGCAGGCCGAGCTGGGCGAGCACGACGAGGAATGACCTCTCGCGCTCGAAACGCCCCGCGGCAGCAGCACAGCCTGCCGCGGGGCGTTTAGCGTTGATGCCATGACCCTTCGCGTGCTCGGCATCGACCCCGGCCTCACTCGATGCGGAATCGGCGTCGTCGACGTGGCCGCCGACCGGTCTGCGACGCTCGTGCACGTCGACGTGATCCGCTCGCCCGTCGACGCGGATCCGGGCAACCGGCTCGCCGTCATCGGTCGCGGGATCCGCGATGTGCTCGAGGCCCACGCCCCCGACGTCGCCGCCGTCGAGCGCGTGTTCGCCCAGCACAACGTCGCGTCGGTGATGGCCACGGCACAGGCATCCGGCGTGGCGCTCATGCTCGCGGCAGAACGCGGGCTGCCGACGGCGACTCACACGCCCAGCGAGGTGAAGGCGGCGATCACCGGGTACGGCTCTGCCGACAAGCAGCAGGTGCAGCACATGGTCGCGCGGGTGCTCGGCCTCGCCGAGGTGCCCCGGCCCGCCGACGCGGCCGACGCGCTCGCGATCGCGTTGTGCCACGCATGGCGCGCGGGCACGACCGCCTCTCCGGCTGCAACGGGTGCCCAGACGCCGGCACAGCGCGCCTGGGCCGAGGCGGAGAGGCGAACGCGTGTTGCTCGAACAAAGTTACGAAGCGGACGTTAGCCTGGAAAGATGATCTCCTCCGTTCGCGGCACCACTCTGCATGCCGGCCCCGACACCGTCGTCGTCGAGGTCTCGGGCGTCGGATTCTCCGTCGCCGTTCCGCCGGATGTCGCACGCACGGCGCGCCCCGGGCACGAGCTCTTCCTGCACACGCACCTGGTCGTGCGCGAAGACGCGCTGAGCCTGTTCGGCTTCGCCTCCCGCGACGAGCTCGATGTGTTCGGGGTGCTGCTCGGCGTGGGCGGTGTCGGGCCGAAATCGGCGCTCGGCATCCTGTCGGTGCTCACGATCGATCAGATCGCGGCGGCCGTCGAAGACGAAGACGACAAGCCGTTCCGAAAGGTCAGCGGAATCGGGCCCAAGACGGCCAAACTCATCGTGCTGCAGCTGCAGGGCAAACTGCAGGCCCCGGCTGCGGGTGGCGCGACCAGCGGATCAGCGCCCGCTTCCGTCGCGACGCAGGTCGCGGCCGCCGTGACCGGCCTCGGGTGGCCGGAGCGCACCGCCGCGGATGCCGTCGAACGCGCCGCGGCGGGCGCCTCCGACGCCGACCGCGCGTCGGTGCAGGCGCTGCTGCGGCTGACTCTGGCAGTGCTCGGCCCCGCGAAAACGGGCGGTGCACGTGTCTGACTCCGCCGTGTCGCCCGAGCCGCAGGACGAGACGGAGCTCGCCGTCGAGGGTGCCCTGCGGCCCCAGAGTCTCGGCGAATTCGTCGGGCAGCACAAGGTGCGCGGCCAGCTGCAGCTGCTGCTCGACGCGGCCGCGATGCAGGACCGCCCCGCCGATCACATCCTGCTCGCCGGGCCTCCGGGGCTCGGAAAGACCACCCTTGCGATGATCGTGGCGCATGAGGCGGGCCGGCCGCTGCGCATGTCGAGCGGCCCGGCCATCCAGCACGCCGGCGATCTCGCAGCGGTGCTGTCGAGCCTGACGCCCGGAGAGGTGCTCTTCATCGACGAGATCCACCGTATGGCGCGAGCCGCGGAGGAGATGCTCTACCTCGCGATGGAGGACTTCCGCATCGACGTCATGGTCGGCAAGGGCGCCGGCGCGACGAGCATTCCCCTCGACCTGGCTCCGTTCACCCTCGTGGGGGCGACGACGAGGTCGGGGCTGCTGCCGAACCCGCTGCGCGACCGCTTCGGCTTCACGGCGCACCTCGAGTACTACGAGCCGGAGGAGCTCGAGCGCGTGGTCGATCGCTCCGCCGCGATGATCGGGATCGATCTCGACGCTCGCGAGCGCAGCGAGATCGCCCGGCGTTCGCGCGGGACGCCGCGCATCGCGAACCGCCTGCTGCGGCGCGTGCGCGACTGGACGCTCGTCCACGGCGACGGGGAGGTGTCGCTCTCGGGCGTCAGATCCGCCCTCGAGCTCTATGACGTCGACGCGATCGGTCTCGACCGGCTCGACCGCGCGGTGCTCGATGCGCTCGTGCAGCGCTTCCGCGGCGGCCCGGTCGGGCTGTCGACCCTGGCCGTGGCCGTGGGTGAGGAAGCCGATACGGTCGAGAGCGTCGTGGAACCGTATCTGGTGCGCATCGGATTCATGGGGCGCACGCCCCGCGGCCGGGTGGCGACTCCCTATGCATACGCTCACTTGGGCGTGCCGGCACCGCCCGATGCCATATAATCTTGAGGATGTGCCGGGATATTCCCGGACTGCTGGGCGCTGAACGCGATCCCCACGAAAACTTGACCCGCGAAAGGCCCTCTCGCCCTATGCCTATGGACATTCTTCTTCTCGTCGTCGCCGGCGCCCTGCTCATCTTCATGTTCTGGAGCTCGTCGCGCCGCCGCAAGAAGATGCAGGAGGAGGAGCAGAAGCGTCAGCAGTCGCTCACGCCGGGCACGCCGGTGATGACCCGCTCGGGCCTCTACGGCACGCTCGTCGAGTTCGACGCCGATGACCTCACGAAGCGTGCGATCATCGCGATCGCGCCCGGCGTCGAGGTCGAGGTGCACGCGCAGACGGTCACGATCGATCAGGAGTCGCTCCAGGCGGACGAGTCCGAGGAGTACGACGACGAGGTCGACTCCGACGACGACGTGATCGACGAGTCCGAGAGCGAGACCCTCGAGGAGCAGCTCTTCGATGACGTGCGCGTCGACGACGATCAGACGTCGGATGAGACCGACGAGCGCAAGAACGATTGATCACCTGACCACCGGCGACTGACGTAAGGGCTCCACTGTCGTGGCGATTTCCACTCCCACGCGCCATGCTTGGCGCGCACTCATCGGCCTGATGGGGCTGACCCTCGTTCTGTTCGGCGCGAACGCGCTCGGCGTGCACGTGTTCAAGGAGGGCACGTGGGTTCCCGAGCTCGCGCTCGACCTGCAGGGCGGAACCCAGATCGTCATGGAGGCCGACACCGATGGCGCCGCCCCGACGAGCGAGCAGATGACGCAGGCGGTGGAGATCATCCGGCAGCGCGTGGACGCGTCCGGCGTGTCCGAGGCGCAGATCACGACCCAGGGCGCCGATCACCTGGTGGTCGCACTGCCGGGCAACCCCGACGAGGCGCAGCGCGAGCGCATCGAGGCGAGCGCGCAGATGCAGCTGCGTCCCGTGCTGTACGCCACGACGTCGGCGACGAGCTTCGTCGGCGACGACGGCGAGTCCACGCCGTACCCGACGCCGGCCCCGACGCTCGCGGCAGAGCCGACGGCGGAGCCGACCGACCCGAGCGACCTGAACTGGGTCACCGAGAAGATGCAGGCGGAGCTGCTCGCGTACGACTGCACGTCCGACGAGAACGACCCCGCGCACGCCCCGCACGACCAGCCGCTGATCACCTGCGATGCGGACGGCGCCGCGAAGTACATCCTCGGCCCGGTCGAGATCGATGGGTCTGAGATCGCGGGTGCCGAGGCCGGCATCAACCAGGACAACGGCTCGTGGATCGTCAGCATCGACTTCGACAAGTCGGCGGCAGACGGGGAGCTCAGCGGCGCCGAGAAGTTCTCGGAGATCAGCCAGCGCCTCGTGGGCTACACGGGTGCGCAGAACCAGTTCGCGTTCGTGCTCGACGGCAACGTCATCTCGGCGCCGGGTATGAACCAGGTGATCACGGGCGGCAGCGCCCAGATCTCCGGCGGCGGCATCAATGAGGAGTCCGCGAAGGTGCTCGCCGACCAGCTGCGCTTCGGCGCGCTGCCGATGAGCTTCAACGTCATCTCGAGCGACACGATCTCGGCCACACTCGGTTCGCAGCAGCTCATGATCGGGCTCGTCGCCGGCCTCATCGGCCTCCTGCTCGTGGCGGCCTGGGTGCTGCTGGTGAGTTATCGGGCCCTCGGCTTCGTGATCATCGCGTCGCTGGCGGTGATGGCGATCCTGACGTTCGTGATGCTCTGCCTGCTGTCCTGGCGCATCGACTATCGGCTGTCGCTCGCGGGCGTTGCCGGCCTGATCGTCACGATCGGTTTCACCGCAGATTCGTTCATCGTCTACTTCGAGCGCATCCGAGATGAGCTGCGCGACGGCAAGTCGCCGTTCGCCGCGGTCGAGGACGGCTGGTCGCGTGCGAAGCGCACGATCTTCAGTGCGAAGTCGATCAACGTGCTCGCGGCGGTCGTGCTGTACATCATGGCCGATGCGACGGTGAAGGGCTTCGCGTTCACGCTCGGACTCACGACACTGATCGATATCGTCATCTTCGTGCTGTTCACCCACCCGGTCATGCAGCTGTTGGTGCGCACGCGGTTCTTCGGCGGGGGCCACCCCCTGTCGGGTCTCGACCCTAGCGCCCTCGGAGCGGTCCACGCCTCGCGCACCAGCTTCCGCAGCCCCGCAGCGGCGAAGGGACGCGCTCAGCGCTCGCGCAGCGAAGCGGTCAAGCGCCAGACGATCGCCGAGCGCAAGCTCGAAGAGCAGCGCCGTGCACTGGCCGGCGATACGAAGACAACTCAGACGGAGGGCGACGACTGATGCGCACCATGAATCAGCTCGGAAACGACCTCTACACGGGCGAGACGTCGGTTCCGTTCGTCGCGAAGCGCCGCCTGTGGTTCATCATCGCGATCGTCCTCGTGGCCCTGTCTGCGGCCGCTCCGTTCGTGCGCGGCGTACCGCTCTCGATCGAGTTCACCGGTGGCGCGAAGTTCACGGTGTCGGGGCCGGCATCGAGCGACCAGCAGATCGCCACCGACGCGGTGGCGTCGATCGCGCCGGAAGCCGAGGCCACGGTCACCGAACTCGGCAGCGGCGACCTGCAGGTCCAGACCTCGACGCTGTCGAACGATGACACGCGCGCGATCGCTGCGGCTCTGGGCGAGGGCTACGGCGTCTCGGCCGACGAGGTCACGAACTCGTTCGTGGGCCCGACGTGGGGCGCCGACGTCACGACGAAGGCGCTCTGGAGCCTCGCGATCTTCCTCGCGCTGACGTTCCTCGTGCTGGCGATCTACTTCCGCACATGGAAGATGTCGGTAGCCGCGATCGTCGGCCTCGTCGACGTGCTCGTCGTGACCATCGGCATCTACTCGCTCGCGGGGTTCCAGATCTCGCCGTCGGCGGTGATCGGATTCCTCACGATCCTCGCGTACTCGCTCTATGACACGACTGTCGTGTTCGACAAGGTGCGCGAGAACACGATGGAGGAGCAGGGCGACCGCACCTTCGGCGAGTCGGTCAACCTCGGCGTGAACCAGACGCTCGTGCGCTCGATCAACACGTCCGTCGTCGCGGCGCTTCCCGTTGCGGCGATCCTGTTCATCGGTGTGTTCGGCATGGGAGCAGAGACGCTCAGCGACATCTCACTGTCGATCTTCGTCGGCATCATCGTCGCGACGTACTCGACGCTGTTCGTCTCGGCGCCGCTGTATTCGCTGATGCGCGAGCACGAGCCGAACATCGTCGAGCGCGACCGCAAGGTCATCGCGGCGCGGGCATAGGCACAGTCGGCGACGCCTAGACTGTGCTCATGAGGGCTGAGTCGGAGATGCGCGATGGCTGACACCACGTCGACGTCGTCCGGGCCGAGTCTGCGGTGGCTGGTTCCGCGCATCTTCACGCGGGCCAAGCCGAACGCGTCGGTCCGCAAGCTCGTCGACACGGTGCGCCAGAACCACCCGCGCGGTGATGTGGGTCTCATCGACAAGGCCTACCGCGTCGCGGAGGAGAAGCACCGTTCGCAGAAGCGGCAGAGCGGCGAGCCCTACATCACGCACCCCCTCGCGGTCGCGCAGATCCTCGCCGAGCTCGGCCTCGCACCGCGCGCGATCGCCGCGGCGCTGCTGCACGACACCGTGGAAGACACCGGGTACGCGCTCTCCGAGCTCACCGATGAGTTCGGCGAAGAGGTCGCGCTCCTGGTCGACGGCGTGACGAAGCTCGACAAGGTCAAGTACGGCGATTCGGCGCAGGCCGAGACGGTGCGCAAGATGATCGTCGCGATGTCGAAGGACGTGCGCGTGCTCGTCATCAAGCTCGCCGACCGCCTGCACAATGCGCGCACGTGGGGCTTCGTGCCGCCCGAGAAGGCGAAGAAGAAGGCCACCGAGACTCTCGAGATCTATGCGCCGCTCGCGCACCGCCTCGGTATCCAGGCGATCAAGAGCGAACTCGAAGACCTCTCCTTCGCGGTGCTCTACCCGAAGATCTACAACGAGATCGACAGCTTGGTGAAGCAGCGCACCCCGCAGCGCGAGCAGTACGTGCAGAAGGTCATCGACGAGGTCGGCCGCGATCTCGGCGACCTGAAGGTGCGTGGCTCCGTGTCGGGGCGCCCGAAGCAGCTCTACTCCGTCTATCAGAAGATGGTCGTGCGCGGGCGCGAGTTCGACGACATCTACGACCTCATCGGCATCCGCGTGATCGTGCCGTCGGTGCGCGACTGCTATGCGGTGCTGGGCGCCATCCACGCCCGCTGGACGCCGCTGCCCGGACGCTTCAAGGATTACATCGCCACGCCGAAGTTCAACCTCTATCGTTCGCTGCACACGACCGTGATCGGCCCGGGCGGCCGCACCGTCGAGATCCAGATCCGCACGCAGGAGATGCATCAGCAGGCGGAGTTCGGCGTTGCCGCGCACTGGATGTACAAGGAGCGCATGACGCAGACGGGCGGCGCGCCCGACGCGAACGCCTCCGGCCAGGACATGGCGTGGATCGCGCGCATCAGCGACTGGCAGGCCGAGACGAAGGATCCGGGGGAGTTCCTCGATTCGCTGCGTTTCGAGATCGGCGCGAAAGAGGTCTACGTCTTCACGCCGAAGGGACGTGTCATCGGTCTGCCGACCGGCGGCACTCCCGTCGACTTCGCGTTCGCCGTGCACACCGAGATCGGCTATCGCACGATGGGCGCCAAGGTCAACGGCCGCCTCGTGCCCCTTGAGACCGAGCTGCACTCGGGCGACGTCGTCGAAGTGTTCACCTCGAAGAACCCCGATGCCAGTCCGAGCCAGGATTGGCTGAGCTTCGTCAAGAGCACGCGCGCCCGCAACAAGATCCGGGCGTGGTTCACGAAGGAGCGCCGCGAGGAGGCGATCGAGCAGGGCAAGGATGCGATCGCCCGCGCGATGCGACGCAACAGCGTCTCGTTCACGCGTCTCAAGGATGCGCTGCCCGACGTGGTCTCGCACATGCGGTACGACGACGTGTCTGCGCTGTACGCGGCCGTCGGCGAGGGGCACGTCTCCGCGCAGTCGGTGCTGGAGAAGGTGCAGAACGCGCTGAGCTCGACCGACGACTCCACAGGATCCGTCGATCTTCCGCCCACTGCGAGCCAGCGCGAGCGCGCCCGCACCGGCGACTCCGGTGTGCTCGTGCGCGGTGCGCCCGACATCCTCGTCAAGCTCGCGAAGTGCTGCACGCCGGTGCCCGGCGACGAGATCGTCGGGTTCGTCACGCGCGGCAGCGGCGTCAGCGTGCACCGCGCCGACTGCACGAACGTCGCATCTCTCCGGGAGGATCCTGAGCGCATGATCGAGGTCGCCTGGGCGCCCGCGTCGAAGGCGATCTTCCTCGTGCACATCCAGGTCGAGGCGCTCGATCGCGGCGGACTGCTGAGCGACATCACCCGCGTGCTGTCGGAGCACCATGTCAACATCCTGTCGGCCTCGGTGCAGACGACCCGCCATCAGCTCGCGATCAGCCGCTATGTCTTCGAGATGGGCGACACCGTGCATCTCGATCGCGTGCTGAATGCCGTGCGGCGCATCGAGGGCGTCTACGACGTCTACCGCGTCACGACCTCGTGAGCATCGCGGCGACCTGCTTCGTGAACTTCAGGCGCCGCCCCTGCGACAGCCACGCGAGGAAGTCGTCATGATGCTCGCGCAGCTTGAAAAACCCCTCGAGTGCCTCCGCCGCGTCTGAGCTCGTCGGATCCTCGATGCTCGCGCGAGCGACGTCGTAGTAGGTGCGCTCGAGGGTCGTGACGCGCGTGGCCGCAATGCGCGTGACATCGACGAGCGGTACCCGCCACGTATGAGCGACGAGGCCATGGCGCCAATGCCGCTTCAGCGGCGCGCCCTCGACGACGTGCGCATGATGCGGGTCGGGTTCGCGCGCGAGCGCGCCATGGATCCACGCGGCCGTCGTGCGCGTGGCCGCGTAGCCGTCGGGAACGAACTCGCGCGCGGCCGACGCGCGCAGCACCGCGCTCGGCGGGAGTGCGGAGGATGCGTATGCGGTGCGCGACACGCGGGCGAGGTCGCCGTCGAGCAGGGCGGCCGAGAGTTCGGCGACCGAGAGAGGGGAACCTGCGATGAACGCGCTCGGGGCCATACCGCGAGTATGTCGCGGTATGGCCCCGAGCGGGAGCACCTGTGGATAACTGCGGCGTCAGTCGGCGATGGCGCGCAGCCACGCGGTGCGCGCGTCGATGGCCTCCTGTGCGGCCCGCGCTGCCTTGTCGTCGCCGGCCTCGCGGGCCTTCTCGAGATCCTTCTCGAAGCCTTCGAGCGACTCGCGCAGCTGCGCTTCCATATCGTTGGCGCGGGCCTTCGTCTCGGGGTTGTTGCGCTTCCAGTCGACGTCTTCGCGATCCTTCAGCGCGACCTCGATCTTGCGCATCTTCGCGTCGAGGTCGCGTTCGGCCTCGCGCGGGAAGATGCGGCCGATCTCGTCCCACCTGCGCTGGATGTCGGTGAGCACCTGCCGCGCCTTCTTGAGGTCGGCGATGTCTGCGACGCCGCGAGCCTCGACGATCAGCGCCTCGCGCGCCTCGATGCGGGGCTTCGACTCCGCCTGCTCTTCGAGCGAACGCTCGGCGCGCGCGCCGTAGAGCACATCTCCGGCGGCCTTGAACCGCGCCCACAGCGCGTCGTCGGCCTTGCGTCCCGCGCGTCCGAGGCGCTTCCATTCATCGAGCAGATCGCGATAGGCGGGAATTCCGTCTTCGCCGCGCGAGGCGAGCGCCTCCGCGCGCTCGATGATGCGCGTCTTGTCCGCCTTCGCGGCCTTGTGCACCTCGTCGAGCTCGGAGAAGAACGCGCGGCGCGCGCGTTCGATCTTCGAACGCGAGTCGCGGAATCGCTTCCAGAGCGCCTGCGCCGTCGACTTCGGCAGGCGGGGCGCCGTCTTCTGGTGGTTCTGCCACTCGGCGAACAGCTCGTTCAGCTCGGTCGTGGCCTGTTTCCACTGCACCTGCTGCGGGTCGCGGGCTGCGAGGGCCTCGACCTTCTCGACGATCGTCGTGCGGTCGGCGATGGCCTGGTCGACGGCGGCGCGCTGTGCGGCCGCTTCCTGTGCGCTGGCCTCGGCGAGCTCATCGATCACCACCGTGAGGCGTCGGTCGAGCTCGGCCAGGTCGCCGACGGCGGCCGCGCCGACGACGTCGCTCTTCAGCTGAACGGCCTGTTTGCGCAGCTCCGACGCCGACGCGCCGCCCGCCTGATGGCGCTGCTCGATCGTGTGCGCCTTGAACGCGAGGTCGTCGAACTTCTGCACGTAGTACTGCAGCGCCTCGTCATGGGTGCCGTCGGGGTACTCGCCGACGACGCGCCAGTCGTCGCCCTCCTTGACCGATACGACGCCGTTCTCGTCGACGCGCCCCCAGTCGCTCGCGCCCGGCGTTGCGGGCGGCGCGACGGGCGCGACGGCGGGGGCCGCGGGTGCGGCGGGCTTCGCGACGCGTGCGACCGCAGCCGGGCTCGGAACCGCGGTGGGCTTCGGCGCGGGGGGTGCCTCGGGCGAGGGGGCCTCCGCGACGGGCTCGGCCGGAACGGCGTCGTTCTCGGGAGTGGTGGCGTCGGGTGTGGGGGTGTTGTCGGAGGTCGACACGAGAGGCTCCTTGGCGCGGCGTACGCGTGAAGGGGAAAGGGACGCGCCCAGCCTATGACATTCCGGGGAGGAAAGTGCGCTGAACCGGATAGCGTGGGAAGGATGAATTCCTCCGGCGCGCTCTTCGCGGGGCAGACCCCGCTCGCGGTCCGCATGCGGCCGATCTCTCTGGACGAGGTCGCCGGTCAGACCCATCTGCTCGGGCCGGGTTCGCCGATCGTCGCCCTGGCGGATCCCGATGCGGCCAAGCCGGGGACCGTCTCGGTGATCCTCTGGGGACCTCCGGGCACGGGGAAGACCACGCTCGCACAGGCGATCGCGCGTTCGTCCGGGCGCCGCTTCGTCGAACTGTCGGCGATCACCGCGGGCGTCAAAGACGTGCGCGAGGTCATGAAGGAGGCGCTCGACCAGCGCGATCTGTACGGCCAGACGACGATCCTGTTCCTCGACGAGATCCACCGCTTCACGAAGGCGCAGCAGGACGCTCTGCTTCCCGGCGTGGAGAACGGGTGGGTGATCCTGATCGCGGCGACGACGGAGAACCCGTCTTTCTCCGTCATCTCGCCTCTCTTATCCCGGTCGCTCCTGCTCACGCTGAAGCCGCTGACCGACGCCGATCTGGTGACTCTCGTCGAGCGCGCCGTGAGCGACCCGCGCGGCCTCGACGGATCCGTCGAGCTCGATGACGAGGCGATCAGCGCGATCGTGAGCCTGTCGTCCGGTGACGCGCGGCGGGCGCTCACGGCCCTCGAGGCGGCGGCGGGCGTGGCGATCAGCGAGTCCGACGGATCCGATCTGCCGCGCGTGTCCGCCGAGCAGGTGTCGCAGGCGGTCGACCGCGCGCTGCTGCGGTACGACCGTCAGGGCGACGAGCACTACGACGTGATCAGCGCGTTCATCAAGTCGATCCGCGGCTCCGATCCCGATGCGGCCGTGCATTACCTCGCCCGGATGATCGAGGCGGGGGAGGACCCGCGATTCATCGCGAGACGGCTGATGGTGCACGCGGCGGAGGACATCGGACTCGCCGATCCGCGCGCGCTCCAGATCGCGGTCGCGGCCGCCGACACGGTTCAGCTCATCGGCATGCCCGAGGCGCGGATCCCGCTCGCGGAAGCGACGATCTACCTCGCGACGGCCCCGAAGTCGGGGGCGGTGATCACCGCGATCGATTCCGCGCTGGCCGATGTGAAGGCGGGGAGGATCGGCACGGTGCCGCTGCACCTGCGCGACGCGCACTATGCGGGCGCGAAGCGTCTGGGGCACGGCAAGGGGTACCTCTTCCCGCACAACGATCCGCGGGGCGTCGTCACGCAGCAGTATCTGCCGGACGCGCTGAGGGGCACGCGCTACTACGACCCGACGAATCATGGAGCCGAACGCGAGGTCGCCGACCGGCTCGAGAAGATCCGGCGCATCACCGGGGAATGACGCGCGCGTTCAGGCGGCATGCGGCGCCTCTGGTAGGATTGTGAGGCTCGAAGTACGAGCACATCCCCTTCGCACTCTCCCGCGGGTACTCCGGCGTACGCCCGCGCATGGGATGAAGGCGGAATGTACGCCCGTGAAGCCGCCGTTCGGCGGCACGTGAAAGGAACCTCAATGGTTACCAAGTCCCAGGACCGCCGCAAGGTCCGCCTGTCGCGCTCGCTCGGTGTCGCCCTGACGCCGAAGGCCGCGCGCTACATGGAGAACCGTCCGTACGGGCCCGGCCAGCACGGACGCACCAAGCGCAAGGCCGACAGCGACTACGCGGTGCGCCTTCGCGAGAAGCAGCGTCTGCGCGAGCAGTACGGCATCCGCGAGAAGCAGCTGCGCATCGCCTTCAACGAGGCGAACCGCACCGAGGGCCTGACGGGTGAGAACCTCGTCGAGCTGCTCGAGATGCGTCTCGACGCGCTCGTCGTTCGCTCGGGCTTCGCCCGCACGACCGCTCAGGCTCGTCAGTTCGTGGTGCACCGCCACATCCTCGTCGACGGCAAGCTCGTCGACCGCCCGTCCTTCCGCGTGAAGCCGGGTCAGACGATCGAGGTCAAGGCCAAGAGCGAGGGCCTCGAGCCCTTCCAGGTCGCGGCCGCCGGTGGGCACGCCGAGGTTCTGCCTCCCGTCCCGTCGTACCTCGAGGTCTCGCTCGAGAAGCTCCAGGCGAAGCTCGTCGCTCGCCCGAAGCGCGCTGAGGTCCCCGTGACCTGTGAGGTGCAGCTCGTCGTCGAGTACTACGCGGCGCGGTAACGCGGCGCGCAGTACTCGTGGCCGCGCAGCGGCCGGATGACACTGCGTATTGAGGGGTGTCGGCGTGAGCCGGCGCCCCTCTCTACGCGGCGCGGTAACGCGGCGCGGCAACGCGTTCACCAAGGCGGGGCGTCGGCGTGAGCCGACGCCCCGCCTCCGTGTCGAGCGCGACGAGGTCAGCACTCGGACGGCATAGGATGGACGAATCGTCCGCTCGCGACCAAACGGAGATGGCATGAAGAACGTTGCGTGGTTCCTGCTCGGCATCATCAGCGGTTTCGTCGCCGCGCATTTCATGAACAAGGACCCCCGCGGTCACGAGCTGCTGGCATCGATCGACTCTCGCATCAGCGGCTTCACGGGCGCGATGTCGGAGGCGTATCGCGCCGAGGTCGCGCGCGAGACCAACGACTGACACCCCCGAGCCAGACACAAGGACACACCCCCTGATATGAAGACCGCGGAGATCGCCAACCGCTACCTCGACTACTTCCGCTCGAAGGATCACACGATCGTTCCGTCGGCGTCGCTCGTCAGCGATGACCCCTCGATCATGTTCACGATCGCCGGAATGGTGCCGTTCATCCCATATCTGACGGGGGTGGTGCCCGCGCCGTACAAGAGTGCCGCCGATCTGCAGAAGTGCATCCGCACGAACGACATCGAAGAGGTCGGCCAGACCGCGCGCCACGGCACGTTCTTCCAGATGATGGGGAACTGGTCGTTCGGCGATTACTTCAAGAAGGAAGCGATCGGCTACGCGTGGGAGCTGCTCACGTCGAGTGAAGCCTCCGGTGGCTTCGGCTTCGCCGAGAAGGATCTCTGGGTCACCGTCTACGAAGACGACGACGAGGCCGAGCAGCTCTGGCGAACGGTCGCGGGCCTTCCGGCCGAGCGCATCCAGCGCATGGGCCGCGAGGACAACTACTGGACGACCGGCCAGCCCGGCCCGGCCGGGCCGTGCTCCGAGATCTACTTCGATCGCGGCCCTGCATACGGCCGCGACGGCGGTCCGATCGTCGATGACAACCGGTTCTTGGAGATCTGGAACCTCGTCTTCATGCAGTATGCGATCGACAACGTGCGGTCGAAGACCGAGTTCGACATCGTGGGCGAGCTGCCCCAGAAGAACATCGACACCGGCATGGGCCTCGAGCGCGTGGCGTTCCTCAAGCAGGGCGTCGAGAACATGTACGAGACCGACCAGGTGCGTCCGGTCCTCGACCGCGCCGTCGAGCTCTCGGGCCGCAGGTACGGGGCCGACCGCGTCGACGATGTGCGATTCCGCGTGATCGCCGACCACGTGCGGTCGTCGCTCATGCTGCTCAGCGACGGCGTCACCCCGTCGAACGAGGGGCGGGGCTACATCCTGCGCCGGCTCATGCGCCGCGCCGTGCGTTCGATGCGTCTGCTCGGAGTGGAGGAAGCGACCTTCCCCGAGCTGTTCGCCGCGTCGCGCGACGCGATGAAGGCCGGGTACCCCGAGCTCGAGACCGACTGGCAGCGCATCTCCGACTACGCGTTCGCCGAGGAGGAGACGTTCCTGCGGACGCTCGCATCGGGATCGACCATCCTCGACACCGCGGTCACGAAGGCCAAGGAGTCCGGCCAGCAGCGTCTCGGCGGCGGCGAGGCGTTCCTACTGCACGACACCTACGGGTTCCCGATCGACCTCACGCTCGAGATCGCGGAAGAGGCCGGTCTCGGCGTCGATCGCGACGGCTTCGACGACCTCATGCGCAGCCAGCGCGAGCGCGCGAAGGAGAACGCACGGTCGCGCAAGCGGCAGATCGCCGATGTCGGCGTGTACCGCGAGTACCGCGCCAGCGGTGAGACGGCGTTCCGCGGCTATGACGAGCTGGTCGCCGAGACGCGCGTGCTCGGCCTCATCGTCGACGGAGCGCCCGCGGGTCGCGCGACGGCCGGACAGACGGTCGAGGTGATCCTTCCCGAGACGACGCTCTACGCCGAGTCGGGCGGTCAGGTCGCTGATCGCGGCACGATCACGGGATCCGGATTCGAACTCGACGTCATCGATGTGCAGCGGCCCGTTCCCGGACTCGTGAGCCATACCGTCACGGTGCATTCGGGCGAGGTCGCCGTCGGCGACGCGGCGACGACGATCGTCGACGAGGAGAACCGACGTCGGGCACAGGCGGCGCACTCCGCGACGCACCTGGTGCATGCCGCCCTGCGCGACACGCTGGGGTCGGGCGCCACTCAGGCCGGATCCCTGAACCGTGCCGGCTACCTGCGCTTCGATTTCTCATGGGGGCAGGCGCTCTCGTCCGAGACCAAGACCGAGATCGAAGAGATCGCCAACGGTGCGATCTCCGACAACCTCGAGGTGTCGACGCGCATCATGAGCCTCGATGACGCGAAGGCCGCGGGCGCCACGGCGCTCTTCGGCGAGAAGTACGGTGCCGAGGTGCGCATGGTCGACATCGGCGGTCCGTGGTCGCGCGAGCTCTGCGGCGGCACCCACGTGGGTCGTTCGTCGGAGGTCGGCCTCATCTCGATCACGGGTGAAGGGTCGGTCGGTGCATCGAACCGCCGCGTCGAGGCCCTCGTCGGACGCGACGCGTTCCGTGAGCTGACGGCCGAGCGCGCACTCGTGGCCGAACTGAGCGGACAGCTCAAGACGCCCAAGGATCAGCTCGCGACGCGCATCGCTGAGCTGAGCGCGAACCTCAAGCGCGCGGAGAAGACGATCGCGGCGTACGAGGCGCAGAGTCTCACGCAGCGCGTTCCGGCGCTGGTATCCGCTGCGGGTGAGGCCGGACGGGTCACTCTCGTCGCCGAGTCGCTCGGCGAGATCGGGTCCGCCGACGACGTGCGCACTCTCGTCACACAGGTGCGCGAGCGCCTCGCCGATCAGCCCGCCGTGGTCGCCCTCATCGGCGTCGCGAACTCGCGCCCCGTGGTCGTGATCGCGACGACGCCCCGCGCGCGCGAGGTCGGCGCCCAGGCGGGTGCGCTCGTGAAGGTCGCGACCGGCGTGCTCGGCGGAGGCGGCGGGGGCAAGCCCGACCTCGCGCAGGGCGGTGGCCAGGACGCGACGCGCACCGACGCGGCGCTCGAAGCGGTCCGGACGGCCGTTCTGGCGCTGTGAGCGGCTTCCGGAGGGGCGTGCGGCTCGGCGTCGATGTGGGGAAGGCGCGCATCGGCGTCGCGCGATGCGACCCCGACGGCATGCTCGCGGTGCCCGTCGAGACAGTGCCCAGGAACGACGAATCGGTCTCGCGCATCGCTCAGCTCGCGAGCGAGCACGAGCCGATCGAGATCGTCGTGGGCCTCCCTCTGAACATGCGCGGCGAGGACACGCCGTCGACCGCTGACGCGAGAGAGTTCGCCGGCCTGGTCGCCGCCGCGCTCCCGCGCATCGGCATTCGGCTCGTCGACGAGCGCCTCAGCACGGTGAGCGCCCACACGGCGCTGCGCCAGTCGGGGAGGTCGCAGAAAGGTTCTCGCGGTATCGTCGATCAGATTGCGGCGGTCGTGTTCCTTCAGCACGCCGTCGACACCGAGAAGAGCACCGGACGTGCGCCCGGAGCAGTGCTGGACGAGGAGTAGACCCGCTATGAGCGATCCCCTTTCCCCCGAGGGCAGACTGCCGTCGAGGCGCGAGCTGCGCGAGATCCGCGCGCGCGAGGCGGCCGAGTGGGATGCCGCGGCCAGCGAGGCGAGCAGCGCCGCATCGCCCGATGCGCACCGGCCCGCTTCATCCGCCTCCCCGCATGACGCACCCGAGACCGGGGCTCAGCCAGTGCGCGGACGAGGCGCGGTGCTCGAGAGAGCCGCGCCCGAGACGCTTGTGACGTCCGGCGGGTCCCGCCTCGAAACGGCCGGGTCGAGCACCGAGCACTCGGGCCTGCACGACCTGCTCGAGTCCGGCCCGTCCGCGACGGTGCGCGGCCCGAAGAGGCGTCGACGCGGCGCGATCATCATCATCCTCATCATCCTCGCGCTGATCGCCGCACTCGTCTTCGGCGGATGGTGGGCCGCGAAGCAGGTCGGCGGACCGATCGGGGAGTTCTTCGGGGTGAACGCGGAGCCCGCCGATTACGAAGAGGGATTGGCGACCGGAGAAGCGGTCATCGTGATCGAGCAGGGCGACACCGGGTGGGAGGTCTCGCAGAAGCTGCACGAACAGGGCGTCACGATGACCGAGTCGGTGTTCTACGACATGCTCGTCTCGGCCCAGCAGAATCCCGACCTGCGCCCCGGGGTGTACGAGCTGCAGCAGAAGATGACGGCCGCGGCCGCGCTCACGACGCTCGAGAACCCGGACTCGCGCCTGCCCGGTGTGGCCTATCCCGAGGGATACACGGTCTCGCAGATCGTGCCGATCCTCGCGTCGGGCCTGGAGGTGTCGGAGGACGAGGTCACCGCTGCGCTGGAGGATCCGTCGGATTACGGCGTCGAGGCGAACTCGCTCGAGGGATGGCTCTTCCCCGCGTCATACGAATTCACCCCGGGAACCGACGTCACCGTCGCGGTGCAGGGGATGGTCGACCGCACGCGTGAGTCGCTCGCCGACGCGGGAGTGCCGGAGGGCGACGAACAGCGGATCCTCACGGCCGCGTCCGTGATCCAGCGCGAAGCGGCGGCGGAAGACGACTTCTTCAAAGTCTCGCGGGTGATCGAGAACCGGATCGACGACGACATGCTGCTGCAGATGGATTCGACGGCGCAGTACGGCGTCGGACGCATGCACGACGGCGACGTCTTCAGCTCGGCCGAGGCGCTCGACGACGACAACCCGTGGAACACCTACGTGCACAAGGGGCTTCCGGCGGGTCCGATCGCGAACCCCGGCGACCTCGCGATCCAGGCGGCGATGGCCCCCGCCGACGGCGACTGGCTGTACTTCGCGACGGTGAACCTCGAAACCGGCGAGACCCGATTCGCCTCGACGCTCGACGAGCACGAGAAGAACGTCGACATGCTGCAGGCGTGGTGCGCCGACAACCCCGACTCCACGGGATGCGGCGGGTGACCCTGGCCGAGGTCTGGGGAGACCCGATCGCGCACAGCCGGTCTCCCGAGCTGCACCTCGCGGCATACCGGGCGCTCGGCCTCGACTGGGCGTTCGAGCGGCGCCGGGTGAGCGCCGAGGCATTCGTGCACGAGCTCTCGCGGACCGCGGCGCGAGGTCTCGCGATCACGTTTCCGCTGAAGGACGACGCGTTCGGCGCGGCCTCCTGGCGCGACCGGCGCGCGCAGCTCACGGGCGTCGCGAACACGCTGTACTTCGGCGAGGCATCGGGCGTGCGCGCCTACAACACCGACGTCGGCGGGCTCGCGATCGCGCTCGACGAGGCGGGCCTCGGCGGCGCGGAGAGCGTGCGCATCGTCGGATCCGGCGCGACGACGACGTCTGCGCTCGTCGCCGTGTCCGAGCTCGGCGCCCGCCGCGTGGAGATCGCGGCGCGGCGCCCGGAGCGCGCGGCCCCGATCCTGGCGGTCGCCGCGCGCGTCGGCGTCGAGGCGCGCGCCGTCGCCCTCGACGATGCGTCGCAGCCCGTCGACGTGACGATCGCGACGCTCCCCGGCGGCATCGAGCTGGATTCCGGTCTCGTGGACGGACTCGCCGTGACGGGAGGCGTGCTCTTCGACGTGGCCTACAGCCCGTGGCCGAGTGCGCTCGCACGCGGATGGCATGCCGAGACGCACCACGGTCTCGGCATGCTGCTGCACCAGGCCGTGCTGCAGGTGAGGATCTTCCGTTCGGGAGATGTCGACCGCGAGCTCCCGGACGAGGCCCGCGTCATTCGGGCGATGCGAGACGCCCTAGGCTAGAGGTCATGCTTCGCGTTCTGACCGCCGGGGAGTCTCATGGCCCCGAACTCATCGCCATCATGGAGGGCCTGCCCGCGGGCGTGCCCGTCAGCCCCGACGACATCCAGGCCGATCTGCAGCGCCGCAAGCTCGGATACGGACGCGGCTCGCGCATGAAGTTCGAGCAGGACGAGCTGTCGATCTCGGGCGGCATCCGTCACGGCCTCACGATGGGCAGCCCCATCGCGCTGCGCGTCGGAAACACCGAATGGCCGAAGTGGACCGAGGTCATGAGCGCCGAGCCCGTCGAGCTGAGCGACAAGTCGCGCGGCCGCGGGGCCCCGCTGACGCGCCCCCGGCCGGGCCACGCCGACCTCGTCGGCATGCAGAAGTACGGCTTCGACGAGGCCCGTCCGGTGCTGGAGCGCGCCAGCGCGCGCGAAACGGCGGCCCGCGTGGCGCTCGGCGCGGTGGCCCGCAAGTTCCTCGGCGAGCTCGAGATCCGCCTCGTCAGCCACACGCTCTCGATCGGCCCCGTCGCCGCACCCGACGACGCGCCGGTGCCGACGCCCGACGACGTCGCAGCCCTCGACGCCGATCCGCTGCGGTGCTTCGACGCCGACACGAGTCTGAAGATGGTCGAGGAGATCGACGACGCCCGCAAGGCGGGCGACACGCTCGGCGGGATCGTCGAAGTGCTCGCTTACGGCGTACCCCCGGGACTCGGCTCGCACGTGCAGTGGGACCGCCGTCTCGATGCGAAGCTCGCGCAGGCGCTCATGAGCATCCAGGCCATCAAGGGCGTCGAGGTCGGCGACGGCTTCGAGACCACGCGCCGCCGCGGATCCGCCGCGCACGACGCCCTGTTCCCGACCGATGACGGCGTCGCCCGCGGATCCGATCGCGCCGGCGGCACGGAGGGCGGCATGTCGACCGGCACGACGCTGCGCGTGCGCGCCGGCATGAAGCCGATCGCGACCGTGCCCCGCGCCCTCGAGACGATCGACGTCGCGACGGGGGAGAAGGCCACGGCGCACCACCAGCGCTCCGACGTGTGCGCCGTCCCCGCATCGGGCGTCGTCGCCGAGGCGATGGTGGCGATCACGCTCGCCGACGTCGTGCTCGAGAAGTTCGGCGGCGACTCGATCGACGAGACGCGCCGCAATGTCGACGCCTACCTGTCCGCGATCCCGGAGAACCTGCGGAGCGCGGCGCAGTCGCTCGGGCATGCCTGACGCGGTCGTGCTGATCGGCCCGATGGGGGCCGGCAAATCGAGCATCGGGCGGCGCATCGCCAAGCGGCTCGGCCTGACGTTCACCGACACCGACACCGTGATCGTGCGCGAGCACGGACCGATCGCCGACCTGTTCGCGTCGCAGGGCGAGGCCGAGTTCCGGCGCATCGAGCGGGAGACCGTCGCGAACGCGCTGACGATGGGCGGCATCGTCGCCCTCGGTGGGGGAGCGGTGCTCGCGCCCGAGACGCGCGAGGCGCTGTCGCATCACCACGTCGTGGCGCTGACCGTCTCGCAGCGCACGATCGCGAGCCGCATCCGGGGATCGAAGCGCCCGCTGCTGAACGGCGGAGATCCGCTCGCCGAATGGGTGCGCATCTCAGAAGAGCGGCGCCCCCTCTACGAGTCCCTCGCCGATGTGACCTACGACACGTCGCGAGGGCCGTTGAAGAACGTCGTCGAGGAGGCCGCCTCATGGGCGGCGGAGCGCCTCGGCGTGCCTCTCGAACGAAAGGAAGTCGAATGAGCGACGACACCGTCATCCGCGTCGAGGGAGATCTTGGTTACGACGTGACGATCGGCCGCGGGCTCCGCCACCGGATCCGCGAGTCTCTTCCCGACGGCGCGAAGAAGGTGCTGATCGTGCACCAGCCGTCGCTCGGCCGGATCGCCACCGATCTGCGCGAGGAGATGCTGGCAGACGGCGATCTCGAGGTGCTGCTCGCCGAGATCCCCGACGCCGAGAACGCCAAGCGCGTCGAGGTCGCCGCCTTCCTGTGGGGCATCCTCGGCCAGTCGGACTTCACCCGCACCGACGCCATCGTGGGCTTCGGCGGCGGCGCGGCGACCGACCTCGCGGGCTTCGTCGCCGCGACCTGGCTGCGCGGCGTCGCCGTGGTGCAGGTGCCGTCGACGGTGCTCGGCATGGTCGACGCCGCGGTCGGCGGCAAGACGGGCATCAACACGTCGGAGGGAAAGAACCTCGTCGGGGCGTTCTGGGCACCGCGCGCCGTACTGTGCGACCTCGACCTGCTCGAGCCGCTGCCGAAGAATGAGCTCACGGCAGGCTATGCGGAGGTGCTCAAGGCCGGGTTCATCCGCTACCCCGAGATCCTCGACATCGTCGAACGCGATCCGGTCACCGCGCTCGATCCCGCCTCCGACGCGTTCCGCCGCACGCTCGAGCTCGCGATCCGCATGAAGGCCGACGTCGTGGGGCAGGACTTCCGTGAGGCCGGACTGCGCGAGACGCTCAACTACGGGCACACGCTCGGTCACGCGATCGAGCATGCCGAGCGGTACCAGTGGCGCCACGGGGCGGCCGTCTCGATCGGCATGATGTTCGCCGCCGAGCTGTCGCGGCTCGCCGGGCGCCTGAGCGACGACGCGGTCGACCGCCATCGCCGCGTCCTCACGACGCTCGGGCTGCCGACCACCTACCGCGCCGGTGCGTTCGCGCAGCTGCTCGCCACGATGCAGCGCGACAAGAAGACGCGCGCCGGTCAGCTGAGATTCATCGTGCTCGACGAGATCGGCAAGCCCGCCGTCATGCAGGCGCCCGACCAGTCGCTGCTGTTCGCCGCCTACCAGGAGATCGGCGAAGAATCCTCCGGCGACATCATTCAGACTGGATCGCGATAGAATCTCTCGTTGGGCACCGGCCCCATCGATCTTGCACACACCGAGAAACGGAACTCTTCACACATGGCATCCACTGCAGACATCCGCAACGGCGTCGTTCTCTCGATCGACGGCCAGCTCTGGAACGTCATCGAGTTCCAACACGTGAAGCCGGGCAAGGGCGGCGCGTTCGTGCGCACGAAGATGAAGAACGTCGTGTCGGGCAAGATCATCGACAAGACGTTCAACGCCGGCGCGAAGATCGACATCCAGAACGTCGACCGCCGCGACTACCAGTACCTGTACAACGACGGCGACAGCTACGTGTTCATGGATGTCGAGGACTACGACCAGATCAATGTCACCGACACGGTGGTCGGCGATGCGAGCCGCTTCCTGCTCGAGAACATGAAGGTGCAGATCGGCATGCACGATGGTCAGCCGCTCTACCTCGAGATGCCGCCGTCGGTCGTGCTCGAGATCACCTACACCGAGCCCGGTCTGCAGGGCGACCGCTCGAATGCGGGCACCAAGTCGGCAACGGTCTCCACGGGGGCCGAGATCCAGGTTCCGCTGTTCCTGGGCGAAGGTGTCAAGGTCAAGGTCGACACCCGCACGGGCGAGTACCTGGGCCGAGTGAACGACTGACCTTGAGCGCTCGCACCAAGGCCCGCAAACGCGCGCTGAACATCCTCTTCTCCGCCGACGTGCGCGGTGACGACATCGCCTACGCCCTCCAGGAGGAGGCACGCCGCGCGGCGAGCGAGCCCGAGCGCGAGGCTTCGTGGCTGTATGCCCGCGACATCGTCGACGGTTACCTCGATCACCGCGACGAGATCGACGAGCACATCGCGACGCACAGCCGCGATTGGCGCATCGAGCGCATGCCCGCGGTCGATCGGGCGCTGCTCAGGCTCGCGACGTGGGAACTGCTCTGGAACGACGAGGTGCCGGCCGCCGTGGCGATCGATGAGGCGGTCGAACTCGCCAAGGAGCTCTCGACCGAAGACTCCGGTGCGTTCGTGCACGGCGTGCTCGCGCGTATCGCGCGTTCGAACTGAGTAGACTGCACAAGAAGCATCCAGCACCTTTAACACCGTCCCGTGAGGCGGAGAAGGGAGCGGCGGATGAGCACGAGAACCGTGCTTCACCAAGCCGATATCACGCGCGCTCTGACGCGCATCGCACACGAGATCCTCGAGTCGAACCGCGGGCCCGACGGCCTGGTGCTCCTCGGGATCCCGTCGCGCGGGGTGCCGCTCGCCGAGCGCATCGCCGCCCTGATCGAGCGCGTGGCCGGATCCGTCGTCCCGGTCGGCCAGCTCGACGTGACGATGTACCGGGATGACCTCTCCCGGCACCCCACACGCACGCCGCGTCCCACCTCCATCCCCGCGGGCGGCATCGACGGGCGCACGGTGGTGCTCGTCGACGACGTGCTGTTCTCCGGAAGATCGATACGCGCCGCGCTCGACGCGATCGGCGACATCGGGCGCCCCGCCGCGGTGCGGCTCGCGATCCTCGTCGACCGCGGCCACCGAGAGCTGCCGATCCGTCCTGACTTCGTGGGCAAGAACCTGCCCTCGGCGCGCAGCGAGCGCGTGAACGTGTCGGTGTCCGAGGTCGACGGCATCGACGAGGTCTCGATCCGGGCGGAGGCGGACTGATGCGTCACCTGCTCGACACCCGCACGCTGTCGCGCGAGCACGCGATCCGCATCCTCGACGTGGCCGAGGACATGGCCGACACGCAGGAGCGCGAGGTGAAGAAGCTGCCGACGCTGCGTGGCCGCACCATCGTGAACCTGTTCTTCGAAGACTCCACGCGCACGCGCATCTCGTTCGAAGCGGCCGCGAAGCGCTTGTCCGCCGACCTCATCAACTTCTCCGCGAAGGGATCGAGCGTATCGAAGGGCGAGAGCCTGCAGGACACCGCCCAGACGCTCGAGGCCATGGGTGCCGACGCGGTCGTCGTGCGCCATGGCGCTTCGGGGGCACCGCGCACCCTCGCCTCGAGCGGATGGATCGACGCGGGCGTCGTCAACGCCGGCGACGGGACCCACGAGCACCCGACGCAGGCGCTGCTCGATGCGTTCACGATGCGGCGCCGTCGTTACGGCGCCGACAGCCGAGGCCGCGATCTCGCGGGGCACCGCGTCACAATCGTCGGCGACGTGCTGCACTCCCGCGTCGCGCGCTCCAACGTCTGGCTGCTCGACGCGCTCGGCGCCGAGGTGACGCTGGTCGCCCCGCCCACGCTCGTGCCGCAGGACGTCACGCGCTGGCCCGCGAAGATCGTCTTCGATCTCGACGAGGCGATCGCCGACGGCCCCGAAGCGCTCATGATGCTGCGGATCCAGACCGAGCGCATGACCGGTTCTTTCTTCCCGAACGAGCGCGAGTACGCCCGCCTGTGGGGTCTGGATCCGGTCAGGTTCCGCGCGCTTCCCGCGGATACGATTGTGATGCATCCGGGGCCGATGAACCGCGGGCTCGAGATCTGCGCCGAGGCGGCCGATTCGACCCGCGCGACGGTGCTCGAGCAGGTGGCGAACGGCGTGTCCGTGCGCATGGCCGTGCTCTATCTTCTGCTCGCGGGAGAGCACGCGGGATCCGACGACAAGGAGATTCGATGAACGAGGCGATCCTCATTCGCTCGGCCGCGATCGAAGGCGGCGACACCGCCGACATCCTGATCGAGGACGGCCGCATCGCAGAGGTCGGTACCGGGCTCAGCCGATCCGGCGCGCGCACGATCGACGCGAACGGCCTCGTCGCGCTCCCGGGCCTGGTCGACCTGCACGTACATCTGCGCGAACCCGGATTCGAAGCGAGCGAAACGGTGCTCACCGGATCGCGCGCCGCCGCGGCCGGAGGCTTCGGCGCCGTTTTCGCGATGCCGAACACGAACCCCGTCGCCGATACGGCGGGCGTCGTCGAGCAGGAGCTCGCGCTCGGCGAGGCGGCCGGCTACGCGACCGTGCAGCCCATCGGTGCCGTGACCGTCGGTCAGCAGGGCGAGCGGCTCGCCGAGCTCGGCGCCATGGCACGTTCGAAGGCGCGCGTGCGGGTGTTCAGCGACGACGGCAGCTGCGTCTGGGACCCGCTGCTCATGCGCCGCGCGCTCGAGTACGTCAAGTCGTTCGGCGGCGTGATCGCGCAGCACGCGCAGGATCCGCGGCTGACCGAGGGCGCCCAGATGAATGAGGGCGTCGTGTCGTCTGAGCTCGGCCTCGCCGGGTGGCCGGCGGTCGCCGAGGAGTCGATCATCGCCCGCGATGTGCTGCTGGCGGAGCACGTGGGATCCCGCCTGCACGTGTGCCACCTGTCGACGGCCGGCTCGGTCGATCTGATCCGCTGGGCGAAGAAGCGCGGGATCGACGTGACCGCGGAGGTCACGCCGCATCACCTGCTGCTGACGGAGGAGCTCGTGCGGGGCTATGACGCGCGGTTCAAGGTGAACCCGCCGCTGCGCCGGGAGGAGGACGTGCTCGCCGTGCGCGAGGGCCTCGCCGACGGCACGATCAACATCGTCGCCACCGACCACGCGCCCCACCCAGCGGAGACGAAGGCCACGGAGTGGGCGGGCGCCGCACACGGCATGGTCGGCCTCGAGTCGGCTCTGCGCATCGTGCACCAGACGATGGTGGAGACCGGCCTCCTCGGCTGGCCCGACGTGGCGCGCGTGATGTCGACGACCCCCGCCCGCATCGGAGGCCTCGCCGGGCACGGCACGCCGATCGCGGCGGGACAGCCGGCCGAGCTGACGCTGTACGACCCGAGCGCCGGCGGCGCGTTCTCGGAGACCGACCTCGCGGGACGCAGCACGAACTCGCCCTTCTTCGGACGCACGCTCCCGGGCAGCGTGAGATGGACCATCCACCGCGGGTACGCGACCCTTGCCGACGGCGAGCTCGTCGATCTCGAGGGGGCGCGCGCATGACCCGTGAGCTCGCCGTCATGATCATGGCAGCGATCGCCGTGGTCGCACTGGCGCTGATGGCGTGGGGGTGGATCCGCCGCAGCCGCCGCGACTCGGACATCGAGATCCCGTTCGGCAGCACGATCGGGGGCGCCCGGTTCGCCGCGACGGGCTTCTACGTCGCGACCACGCATCACGACGCGCCGCTCGACCGCATCGCCTCGCGACCGCTCGCGTTCCGTTCGCGCGCCGACATCACCGTCACCGATGCGGGGCTCGGACTCGAGCTGCCGGGGGAGAAGCCGGTCTTCGTCCCCGCCGCGCACATCATCGGCGCGGGCCGCGCCACGTGGACGATCGATCGCGTCGTCGAGCGCGACGGCCTCGTCATGGTCGCCTGGAGCGACGGATCCCACATTCTCGACACCTACCTCCGTCTGCAGGACGACGATTCCGCGACGCTCGTCGCGGAGATCGAATCGATCGCGTCAGCAGACTCACCGACGGGAGCACACGCATGACCCCTACCTCCTTGTTCGACCACGAACCGGCGGTCCTCGTCCTCGAGGACGGCTCGCGCTACGAGGGCCGCGCCTACGGCGCGCGCGGCACGACGTTCGGCGAGGTCGTCTTCACGACCGGCATGACCGGGTACCAGGAGACGCTCACCGATCCCTCCTACGCCGGACAGATCGTGCTGCAGACGGCCCCGCACATCGGCAACACCGGTGTGAACGATGAGGACCCCGAATCACGGCGCATCTGGGTCGCCGGGTACATCGTGCGCGACCCGAGCCGCGTGGTGTCCAACTGGCGCGCCGACGGCTCGCTCGAAGACGTGCTCGAGCGCGAGGGCGTCGTCGGCATCTCCGGCATCGACACCCGCGCCGTCACCCGACGCATCCGATCCGACGGTTCGATGCGCGGCGGGGTCTTCTCAGGATCCGACGCCGCCCTCGACCCCGAGCAGCAGCTGAGCGCCGTCACCGACGCGCCGCGCATGCAGGGACAGAACCTCTCGGCCGCGGTCTCGGTCACAGAGGCCGAGGTCACGCCCGCAGTCGGCGAGAGCATCGGCAACCTCGCGGTCATCGATCTCGGCATCAAGACGTCGACCGTGCGCAACCTCGCGCACCGCGGGTTCGACGTGCACGTGCTGCCGCAGTCGGCCTCGTTCGACGATGTGATGGCGATCGATCCCGTGGCGCTGTTCTACTCGAACGGCCCCGGCGACCCTGCGGCGTCCGACGCGCACATCGAGCTGCTCCGGTCCGCGCTCGAGAAGGGTCTGCCGTACTTCGGCATCTGCTTCGGCAACCAGCTGTTCGGACGGGCGCTCGGGCTCGGCACGTACAAGCTGCCGTTCGGGCACCGCGGCATCAATCAGCCCGTGCTCGACAAGTCGACCGGCCGCGTCGAGATCACGGCCCAGAACCACGGGTTCGCGGTCGATGCACCGCTCGAGGGCACGTTCGAGAGCCCGGCCGGTTTCGGCCGCGTCGAGGTCAGCCACGTCGGCTTGAACGATCAGGTCGTCGAGGGGCTGAACGCCCTCGACATCCCGGCGTTCTCGGTGCAGTACCACCCGGAATCCGCCGGCGGACCGAATGACGCCAATTACCTGTTCGACCGTTTCCGCGACCTCGTTCTCGAGTCGCTCAGCAAGAAGGGCGCACATGCCTAAGCGCGACGACATCTCCTCCGTCCTCGTCATCGGATCCGGGCCGATCGTCATCGGTCAGGCGTGCGAGTTCGACTACTCCGGCACCCAGGCCTGCCGCGTGCTGCGCGAAGAGGGCGTGCGCGTCATCCTCGTGAACTCGAACCCGGCCACGATCATGACCGATCCCGACTTCGCCGACGCGACGTACATCGAGCCGATCACGCCGGAGGTGATCGAGACGATCATCGCCAAGGAGAAGCCCGACGCGATCCTGCCGACCCTCGGCGGACAGACCGCTCTGAACGCGGCGATGGCCCTGCACCACGCCGGCATCCTCGAGAAGTACGACGTCGAGCTGATCGGCGCCAGGCCCGAGGCGATCCAGAAGGGCGAAGACCGCAAGATCTTCAAGGACCTCGTGATCGAGGCGGGCGCCGAGGTGGCGAAGAGCCGCATTGCGCACACGATGGACGAGGTCATGGCGGCCGCGGACGAGCTCGGCTATCCGATGGTCGTGCGTCCGTCGTTCACGATGGGCGGGCTGGGCTCCGGATTCGCCCACGACGAGGAGGAGCTGCGCCGGATGGCGGGCCAGGGTCTCGCCGAGTCGACGACGACCGAGGTGCTGCTCGAGGAATCGATCCTCGGGTGGAAGGAGTACGAGCTCGAGCTCATGCGCGACACGGCCGACAACACGGTCGTCGTCTGCTCGATCGAGAACGTCGACCCCGTCGGCGTGCACACCGGAGACTCGATCACGGTCGCGCCGGCACTGACCCTCACCGATCGCGAGTATCAGAAGCTGCGCGACATCGGCATCGAGATCATCCGGCGCGTGGGCGTCGACACGGGTGGCTGCAACATCCAGTTCGCGATCGACCCCGCCGACGGGCGCATCATCGTCATCGAGATGAACCCGCGCGTGTCCCGCTCGTCGGCGCTCGCGTCGAAGGCCACCGGGTTCCCGATCGCGAAGCTCGCGGCGAAGCTCGCCCTGGGCTACCGGCTCGACGAGGTGCAGAACGACATCACCAAGGTCACGCCGGCATCGTTCGAGCCGACGCTCGACTACGTGGTCGTCAAGGTGCCGCGGTTCGCTTTCGAGAAGTTCCCGGCCGCGGACGCGACCCTCACCACGACCATGAAGTCGGTCGGCGAGGCCATGGCGATCGGTCGCAACTACGCGACGGCGCTGCAGAAGGCGCTGCGCTCGGTCGAGAAGCGCGGATCCAGCTTCCACTGGGGCGACGAACAGCGCTCGGTCGACGAGCTGCTCGCCTCGATCGTCACCCCGACCGACGGCCGCATAGTCGATGTCCAGCAGGCGCTGCGCCTGGGTGCGTCGGCCGAGCAGGTCTTCGACGCGACGAAGATCGACCCGTGGTTCATCGACCAGATCGTGCTCATCAACGAGGTCGCCGAGGCGATCCGTCAGGCAGCGGATCTCGATGCCCGCGTGATCCGCGTGGCGAAGGAGCACGGCTTCTCGGACGCGCAGATCGCGCAGCTGCGCGGTTCGACCGAGACCGAGGTGCGCCGAGCGCGCCACGAGCTCGGCATCCGCCCCGTGTTCAAGACCGTCGACACATGCGCGGGAGAGTTCCCCGCCACGACGCCGTACCACTACTCGTCGTACGACGCCGAGACCGAGGTCGCGCCGAGCGATCGCAAGAAGGTCGTCATCATCGGCTCGGGGCCGAACCGCATCGGACAGGGCGTCGAGTTCGACTACTCGTGCGTGCACGCCTCGTTCGCGCTGAGCGACGCGGGCTTCGAGACCGTCATGGTCAACTGCAACCCCGAGACGGTCTCGACCGACTACGACACCTCCGATCGCCTGTACTTCGAGCCGCTCACGCTGGAGGACGTGCTCGAGGTGCTGCACGCAGAGGCGCAGTCGGGCGAGATCTACGGCGTCGTCTGTCAGCTGGGCGGCCAGACGCCGCTCGGCCTCGCGAAGGGCATCCAGGAGGCCGGCTACACGGTGCTCGGCACGAGCCCCGCGGCGATCGACCTCGCGGAGGACCGCAAGCTGTTCGGCGAGATCCTCGAGCGCGGCGGCCTCTTGGCACCGCGCAACGGCACGGCGACGAGCGAGTCCGAGGCCATCGAGATCGCGGAGGAGATCGGATACCCGGTGCTCGTGCGCCCCTCGTTCGTGCTCGGCGGACGCGGCATGGAGATCGTGTACGACACGGCGAGCATGCACGACTACTTCGAGCGCATCGCGGCCGATGCGATCATCGGCGAGGGGGCTCCCCTCCTCGTGGACCGCTTCCTCGACGACGCCGTGGAGATCGACGTCGACGCCCTGTTCGACGGCGAGGAGCTGTACATCGGCGGCATCATGGAGCACCTCGAGGAGGCCGGCATCCACTCGGGCGACTCATCGTGCGCGCTGCCGCCGATGTCTCTCGGGCGCCGCGAGATCGAGCGCGTCGTCGAGGCGACCCGCGCGATCGCGCAGGGCGTGGGCGTGCGCGGCCTGCTGAACGTGCAGTACGCGATCAGTGCCGGCGTGCTCTACGTCATCGAGGCGAACCCGCGCGCGAGCCGCACCGTGCCGTTCGTATCCAAGGCGCTCGGGATCCAGCTGGCGAAGGCGGCGAGCCGCGTGATCGCCGGCACGTCGATCGCCGATCTCAAGACTGAGGGCATGCTGCCCGAGGTCGACGGGTCGATCGTTCCCCAGCACGCACCGGTCTCGGTCAAGGAAGCCGTGCTGCCGTTCAAGCGGTTCCGCACGGCCGACGGCGACATCGTCGATTCGGTGCTCGGCCCGGAGATGCGCTCGACCGGCGAGGTCATGGGCATCGACCGCGACTTCCCGACGGCGTTCGCGAAGAGCCAGGCGGCGGCCTACGGCGGAATCCCGCTCACGGGCACGGTGTTCGTCTCGGTCGCCGACAGCGACAAGCGCGACGTGATCCTACCGGCGCATCGCCTGCAGCAGCTGGGCTTCCGCCTGCTCGCGACGGAGGGCACCGCCGAGATCCTCGCGCGCAACGGCATCGTCGTCGAGGTGGTCCAGAAGTACTCTGCCACGCAGGAATCGGGCGAGGACAACATCGTCGACCTGATCACGCGCGGCGAGGTCGACATGATCGTCAACACGCCGAGCGGCATGTCGGCGCGCGCCGACGGCTACGAGATCCGTGCCGCCGCCGTCGGTGCCGACAAGGCGCTGTTCACGACCATCGCCACCCTCGGCGCCGCCGTGAGCGCGATGGACACGATGGCGGGCGGTTTCCGCGTGAAGAGCCTCCAGGAGTTCCAGGCGGAGCGCGCGGCGTGACCGTGTCCTTCGGACAGCGCGCCCGTACCGGTATCGACCGGTTCGGGCCGCTGTGCGTCGGAATCGACCCCCATCCCGGGCTCCTCGACGCCTGGGGGCTGCCGCAGAGCGCCGCAGGCGTGCGCGAGTTCGGTCTGCGCGTCGTCGATGCGGCGGCGGGCCGCGCCGCTTTCGTGAAGCCGCAGGTCTCGTTCTTCGAGAGGTACGGATCCGCGGGTTTCGCTGCGCTCGAACGCGTGCTCGCAGCGGCGCGCGCGACTGGGATCCTCGTGATCGCCGATGCGAAGCGCGGCGACATCGGCTCGACGATGGACGCGTACGCGGCCGCCTGGCTCACGCCCGGCTCCCCGCTGGAGGCGGACGCCGTGACCGCGAGCCCGTACCTCGGCGTCGGCGCGCTGTCGAGCGCGTTCGAGCTCGCGTACCGCGGCGGCAAGGGCGTGTTCGTGCTCGCCGCGACGAGCAACCCGGAGGCAACCGACCTGCAGCGTTCCGCCGACGCGGTCTCCCGCACGGTCGCGCAGCGCGTGATCGATGAGGTGTCTGCGGTCAACGCCGCGCGCGCCGCCGACGGTGAGTGGGGGAGCGCCGGGTTCGTCATCGGCGCCACCGTCGACTGGGCTGCGTCGGGCATCCGACCGTTCGCACCCGTCGCGCCGATCCTCGCGCCCGGCTTCGGGTACCAGGGCGCACGTCCGCGCGATGCCCGGGAGATCTTCGGCGAGATGGCACCTGCGGTGATCATGAGCGAGAGCCGGAGCATTCTCTCGGCTGGATCAGACAGGATTGAGACCGTGATCGAAGAACACGCTCGATCTGCGCGAGAGCAAGATCGTCATGACTGAGGCGGCACGTCCCCCCGAGGTCGACCGCGCAGCCGCATCCCGCAAGGCCGTCGCTGCCCGTCGTGCGAGGGCGGGCCTGAAGCGGGACATCGCCACGCGGGTCGTGGATCCACAGGAGGTGCTGCGCCGCGCGACGGCGGACGCCTCGTCGCCCGCGGGCACGCTGCGTGTGACGGAGTTCCTCACGGCGCTCCCCGCCATCGGCAAGGGCAAGCGCGACCGCATCCTCGAAGAGCTGCAGATCTCGCCCGTCAAGCGGCTCGGCGGCCTGGGGGCGCGTCAGCGCGCCGAGCTCACAGCCTGGCTCGACTCGAGGTTCCGCGCCCCGCGACCGCACCAGCGGCGCAGCGGTCTTGTGGTGCTCGCGGGCCCGACGGCAGTGGGCAAGGGCACGGTCGCGACCCACATCAGAACCCACCACCCCGAGGTGATGCTGTCGGTCTCGGCGACCACGCGACCGCCGCGACCCGGGGAAGAGGACGGGCGACACTACTACTTCGTGGACGACGCCGAGTTCGATCGCATGATCGCCGGCGGCGAGCTGCTCGAGTGGGCCACGGTGCACGGTGCGCACCGCTACGGCACGCCCCGCGGACCCATCGATCGCGCGCTCAGCGAGGGGCGACCGGTTCTGCTCGAGATCGACATGCAGGGGGCCTTCCAGGTGCGCGCGTCGGAACCGCGCGCAACGCTCGTGTTCCTACTGCCGCCGAGCTGGGACGAACTCGTCAGCCGTCTGGTCGGTCGCGGCACCGAAGACGACGAGGAACGGGCCCGACGGCTGCGTACGGCTCGCGCGGAGCTCGCCGCGAAGGGTGAGTTCGACCACCACATTGTGAACGAGAACGTCGAACAGGCCGCGCAGCAGGTCGTAGACTTGATGCAGGCGTGACGCGCTGAGGATTCTCGCGCGCAGATTCAGGAGGAAATCGTATGGCAACGGAGAACAAGGGCATCATCGATCCGCCCATCGACGAGCTGCTCGAGCGCGTCGACTCGAAGTACCAGCTCGTGATCTACAGCTCCAAGCGGGCCCGTCAGATCAACGACTACTACACCGACCTGCAGGAGGGCTCGCTGTTCGACAACGTCGGGCCCCTCGTCGACTCGGCGGTCGAGGACAAGCCGCTGTCGATCGCCCTGCGGGAGATCCACCAGGACAAGCTGCGCATGCGCCCCGCGGGCGCTGCTGAGTGATCTCGCTCTGAGCCGCCCGAGAACCTCCGACATCAGTTCTGTCGGAGGTTCTCGGCATCATTCGTGTCGTACACCTCCTCCCACGACCCACAAGGATCCGCCATGACGCTTCGCCTGTTCACCTCTGAGTCCGTCACCGAGGGGCACCCCGACAAGATCTGCGACCAGATCTCGGACAGCGTCCTCGACGCACTGCTCACGCAGGATCCCGGTGCGCGCGTCGCGGTCGAGACCCTCGTGACCACGGGGCTCGTGCACGTGGCCGGCGAGATCCGCACCGACGGTTATGCCGACATCTCGACCATCGTTCGCAACGTGATCCGCGGCATCGGATACACCTCGAGCGACATGGGCTTCGACGCCGACTCGTGCGGCGTCACGGTCTCGGTGGGCGAGCAGTCGCAGGAGATCGGCGACGGCGTGACGACGAGCTCGGAGCACCGCTCCGGCACCGCCGGGGATGCGCTCGATCAGCAGGGCGCCGGTGACCAGGGCATCATGTTCGGGTATGCGACGAACGAGACCCCGACGTTCATGCCGACCGCGATCTGGACAGCGCATCTCCTGGCCGAGCGCCTCACTGAGGCGCGCAAGTCGGGAACTCTCGCGTTCCTGCGCCCCGACGGCAAGACCCAGGTCACCCTCGGCTACGACGGCCAGGTGCCGCGCACGGTCGAGACGGTCGTGCTCTCGACCCAGCACTCGCCGGAGATCTCGCAGGCCGACCTCGCCGAGGCCGTCGAGCGCGTCGTGATCCGTCCCGTGCTCGAGATGACGGGCCTCGACACGTCGAACCTCGTGCTGCACATCAATCCTTCCGGCAGCTTCGAGCTCGGCGGGCCGAAGGCCGATGCGGGCCTGACGGGCCGCAAGATCATCATCGACACGTACGGTGGCGCGGCCCGGCACGGCGGCGGGGCGTTCAGCGGCAAGGATCCGTCGAAGGTCGACCGATCGGCCGCCTACGCCATGCGCTGGGTCGCCAAAAACGCTGTGGCAGCAGGCCTTGCCGATCGGCTCGAGGTGCAGATCGCCTACGCGATCGGCAAGGCGCAGCCGGTGGGGCTGTACGTCGAGACGTTCGGTACGGCTCACATCGACGAGGAGCGCATCACGTCTGCGATATCGGAGGTCTTCGATCTTCGTCCCGCCGCCATCATCCGCGACCTCGACCTGCTGCGCCCGATCTACGCGAAGACGGCGGCATACGGCCACTTCGGGCGCGAGCTCCCCGAGTTCACATGGGAGAAGCTCGACCGCGTCGAGGCGCTGCGAGCCGCCGTCGGGCTGTAGGAACCGTGGCCGAGCATCCGGCGCACCTCGCTCCGCGCGGACCGCGACCGATCGCACGCGTCCTCGTCGACACGCCGCTTCCGCAGCTCGATCGGCTCTTCGACTACCAGATTCCCGCGGCGCTTGTGGGCAGCGCGCGTCCGGGGGTGCGCGTCAAGGTGCCGCTGAAGAGCGCGGGCCGCGTGCTGCAGGGCTACATCATCGAGGTGGGCGAGGAGCCCGACCCCGAGCGCGTGCTCGCCGAGATCGACACGGTCGTCTCCGACGCCGTCGTGCTCCCCGACAGGCTGTACCGCCTGGCGCGGGCGGTCGCCGACCGAGCGGCGGGCTCCGCGACCGACGTGCTGCGGTTGGCGATCCCGCGGCGCATGGTGCGCGCGGAGAAGGCCTGGCTGTCGCGCGAGCGCGCACCCGTGGCCGAGGCGATTCCCGAGCCGGCCGAGGCGATGGCCGAGTTCCCCGGCTTGGCAGAGGCCTTGGCTGGGGGCGAGCGGATCGCTCTCGACGCACCGCCGGGCATCGCCGGGCTCGTTCCCGAATGGGCGCGCCTGATGGCGGCGGTGGCTGCCGACGCGCTGCGACGCGGCACATCGGCGATCATCGCCGTGCCCGACCATCGCGACCTCGACCGCTTGATCTCGGCGTTCGAAGGCATCGTTCCCGCGTCGGCCGTCGTGCGCCTCGACGCCGAGCAGCCCGCGCAGGAGCGCTATGGTGCCTATCTGCGCACGACCGGCGCCGAGCCGTGCGTCGTGATCGGCAACCGCTCCGCCGTCTACGCTCCCGTCGCCGATCTCGGGGTGCTCGCGATCTGGGATGACGGCGATCCGCTGTTCGACGAGCAGCTCGCTCCGTACGTGCATGCGCGGGATGTCGCTCTCGTGCGGCAGAGTCTCGACGGCGGGGCGCTCGTGTTCTGCGGCCACACCCGGTCGTCAGACGTCGAGCGGCTCGTGGCGATCGGCTTCGCCCGAGAGATCTCCCCGGCCCGTCGGCGATCGCCGCGCGTGGTGATCGCTGCGCCGCAGGACACGCCGAACACGGGGCGCATCCCCTCGGCGGCGTTCCGCTCGGCGCGGGAGGCGCTCGAGCTCGGCCCCGTGCTCGTACAGGTCGCACGTCCGGGCTATGCGCCCACCCTCGTCTGCGCCGAGTGCCGAGCCCCTGCCCGCTGCGTGCCGTGCGGCGGTCCGCTTCATGCACCCGCGCGCGGAGCGACGCCGGTGTGCGGATGGTGCGCGCGGGGCGCCCTGGGCTGGCAGTGCTCGGCATGCGAGGCGACGAGCGTTCGGCTCGCCTCGAGCGGATCCGAGCGCACGGCCGACGAGCTCGGGCGCGCATTCCCCGGGGTGCGCGTGATCGTCGCAGACAGCGCGCACCCCGTGCACACGATCGACGAGGCGCCGGCGCTCGTCGTCGCGACCCGGGGCGCTGAACCCGTCGCCCCCAACGGATACCGGGCGATCCTTCTGCTCGACGGGGAGCGCATGCTGCAGGCGCCCGAGCTGCGCATCGGCGAGATGTGCCTGCGCGGCTGGTCGAACGCGGCGGCCCTCGCCGCAGAGGGCGCCGTCACCCATCTCGTCGGCGTCACCGGACCTGTTGCGCGCGCCCTCGCGACGTGGAACCAGCCCGCGTACGCCCGCAACGAGCTCGCGGAGCGGGCACCGGTGAAGATGCCCCCTGCCGTGCGCGTGGCGGTCGTGGAGGGGGACGTGCCCCAGGTCGAGCGCGCGCTCGTGCGGCTCGGCACCGATGCGGCGGGCCTCGCCGCCGACGCCGTGCTCGGCCCCGTGCCGCTTCCCGAGGTGTCGGGACGCCGGCGTGCGCGGGCGCTCGTGCGCTTCGACTACGCCCGCGGCGCTGTCGTCGCGGGCAGCCTGCGCGCATCCGTCGTGGAGGCCGCCGTCACGAGCAGATCCCGCCGCGCGCGCGGACCCGCGGAACGCGGCAGATCCCGAACTCCCGCGAATACACTTTCCGTGCGGCTCGACGTCGCCGATCCCGACCTGTGATGACGAAGGACCCCGACACCATGTCGCACACCCCCCGACCGCCCCGCATCGTCTTCGCGGGCACGCCCGAGGCCGCTGTGCCCTCGCTCGACGCCCTCGTGGCATCGGGTGCCGATGTCGTCGGCGTCGTCACACGGCCCGACGCGCCGCTCGGCCGCAAGCGGGTGCTGACGCCCTCGCCCGTAGCGCGCACTGCGGCCGCTCTCGGCCTCCCCGTCGTCAAGGCGGCTCGCCTCGATGACGAGGCGACCGCGCAGATCCTCGCGCTCGAACCGGACCTCGGCGTCATCGTCGCCTACGGCGGGCTCGTGAGGGAGCCGCTGCTGTCGGCGCCCGCGCACGGCTGGATCAACCTGCACTTCTCGTTGCTGCCGAAGTGGCGCGGTGCCGCGCCGGTCCAGCGCGCGCTCATCGCGGGCGATGAGGTCACCGGCGCAGCCGTGTTCCGCCTCGTGCCGGCGCTCGACGCGGGCGACGTCTTCGATCAGCTCACCTACCGCCCGGGTCCCGACGAGACGGCGGGCCACGTGCTCGCCGTGCTCGCCGAGTCGGGTGCGGGGCTGCTGGCCGATGTCGTCGAGCGCATCGGCGAGGGCACGGCCGTCGCGCGTCCGCAGGTCGGCGAGCCGTCTGTCGCCCCGAAGCTCGCGCTGGCCGATGGGCTGCTCGATCTCAGCCTGCCCGCCGACGCCGTGCTCGCGCGATTCCGCGGGGTGACGCCCGAGCCCGGCGCGCACACGACCCTGGCCGGAGAGCGGTTCAAGATCCATACGGCGGTGCGCGGCGAGGGCGACCTCGCCCCGGGCGCGGTCGCCGCGGTCGCGGGAGGAGTGCTGGTCGGCACCGCGACGGACCCCCTGTTCGTCGAACGCGTGCAGCCGGCCGGCAAACCGGCGATGGCGGCCGATGCCTGGCACCGGGGTCTGCGCGGCGACGTGGAGCTCGGATCGTGAGCCGCCGCGACGAGCAGCGGCGCACCCGGACGCGCCGCACCGTCGACGTGCAGCGATCGCGCGAGGTCGCCTTCGCCGTGATGCACGCCGTCGACGCCGACGACGCCTACGCCAACCTGCTGCTGCCGTCCGAGATCGAGCGGGCGGGGCTCACACCGGCCGATGCGGCCCTCGCGACCGAACTGACGTACGGAACGCTGCGGTGGCAGGGCCTGTACGACGCCATCATCCGCATCGCCGCGGGCCGTGAGGTCGAGGAGATCGACCACGGCGCGCTCGATGCGCTCCGTCTCGGCGCGCACCAGCTGCTCGCGACACGGGTGGCGCCCCACGCAGCCGTCAACGAGTCGGTCGAGCTCGCGCGGCGGTCGTCGGGCCGCAGCGCGGCGGGATTCGCCAACGCAGTGCTGCGCCGCATCTCGCGCGACGATCTCGACGGGTGGCTCGCGCAGGTGAAGGATGCGGCGCGGAGCGCCGACGAGGCCACCGGATCCGCGACCTCGCACCCCGTGTGGATCGTGCGCGCTCTCCGTCGAGCACTGCGCGCGGAGGGGCGCGAGCACGAGCTCGACGAACTGCTCGCCGCCGACAATGCGTCGCCGGCGGTCACCATGGCGGCTCTGACGGGCCTGGCGCAGCCGCGCACACCGCGCACCCGCTATTCCCCGATCGGCTTTCGCGCGCCGTCGGGCGACCCCGAGTCGGTGATCCGCGCCTCGGGCGGCACCCAGCGCGTGCAGGACGAGGGATCCCAGCTCGTGGCTCTCGCCCTAGCGCGACTCGGTCCGGTCGCGGGGGAGCGGTGGCTCGACCTGTGCGCCGGTCCGGGCGGCAAAACCGCGGTCCTCGCCGCCGAGGCGCTCGTCGCGAGCGCGACCCTGGAGGCGAACGAACTGATCCCGGCGCGAGCGGGACTCGTGCGCCGCGCGCTCGAGGCGGTTCCCGGATCCGTCGAGGTGCATGAGCGCGACGGGCGGGAGCTCACCCACGAGAACCGCGGCGCGTACGACCGCATTCTCGTCGACGCCCCCTGCACCGGCCTCGGCGCGCTGCGCCGGCGCCCCGAGGCCCGTTGGCGCAAGTCGCCGCAGGACGTCTCAGAGCTCGTCGACATGCAGAGCGCGCTGCTCGATGGCGCGCTCGACGCGCTGCGACCGGGCGGCGTCGTCGCCTACGTCACCTGCTCGCCGCATTCGGCCGAGACCACGGGCGTCGTGAGGGACGTCGTCGAACGGCGCGATGACGTGGCGCTGCTCGACGCGGCCGCCGCCCTTCAGGCCGTCTCGCGGGAGCCGCTCGATCTCGCGGCCCGAGACGACGGCCTGCCGGTCGCACAGCTCTGGCCGCACCGCCACGGCACGGACGCGATGTTCCTCGCGCTGCTGACGCGTCAGTAGCCCCAGCTGACCGGCAGGTCGGGATCACCGAAGTCGACGGACGGACCGACGAGAGAGGGGCCACCGTAGATCTGGTCCCTTCCCGCTCCCGCCGGGCCCGTCCAGTCGCCGATGAAGACGACGTCGGCAGAGAAGAATCCGTCTCTCATCATCAGCGGATCGCCCGCGGCGGGGGTCGGATCGAGCGCGTCGATCGCGGCCCAGGAGTCGTCGTCGATCGTGCGCTCGATCGTGCCGTCGACGAGCGATGAGCCGCCCTGGAGACCGCCGGTCACCGACAATCCGCATGAGGCCTCCAACGTCGGCGACGCGAGGCATTCCTCTGCGGAGGCGCGCACGCGCGACCGGAACTCGGCGAGCCCCTCTTCGGTGAGCACCGGCGCATGCTCGTGCGTGTAGGCGTACGCGAACCCCGAGGTCGCGACGATCGGCTCGCCCGACAGCCGCAGGTGATCCGCGCTCGTCGCGAGCTCGTAGATGCCGGGCATGACCGCGTACATATCGCCCGAGCCTGTCGGAACCGTGACGCCGTTGACGCTCACATCGAGGTCGCCGTATCCGCCGTCGAAGGTGAGATTCGGCAGGTCGAGGTCGATGGCGCCGGTGAGGCCCGGCGTCGCCGTATCGACGCCGATCGTGTACGCGATCTCCTCGTCGCCGAGCACATAGCTGACGTCGACGACCTGCTTCCCCCAGGTGTCGGCGGCACCGACGACAGCGATCGATTCGCGTGCCATCGGGTGGCGCTCGAGCATGTCCGCCAGCACGTCGTCGGTGAAGAGCGCTGTATCGGCCGTGGACGGCCGTTCGAGCATGCCCGAGAGAGCATCGGCGTCGGCTGTGCGGATGGCCTCGAGGAACGCGTTCGCGGTCTGCTCGGCGCGCTCCTGCGGGTCGATCTCCTCCGCAGGCGCCTCGGGAGCCGCCCGCGGTTCCTCGGCGGCCGGCTCAGCGCCGAGCGAGGAGATCACGCCGATGCCGAGTCCGCCGAGCACGACCAGTGCGGCCACCGCGAATACGATCGACCGCGCGTTCCCGCGCTTCCGGTCCGTGCGGACGGTGCGCGGCGCGCCGACAGGCCGTGCGGGCGCCATCGGACGACGGGCAGTGCCCTTCTTCGTACGCCGCGCGGACGTGCCGGGCACAGCATTCGGCAGAGGTTCGGGTTCCGGATCGGGCTCGAGCGGTTCCGGTTCCGGTTGCGGATCGGACTCAGGAGAGCCCGCCTCCTGGAGATCGGGCCTCCGCTGCGTCGCGTGACCCGATTCGGCCGGCTCGGGGGCGGCATCCGGCGATTCCGGGTCCGAAACGTAGTGCGGTGCGTGCTCTTGGTCGGCGTCGCGCTGCCACGGCATGCGCGAGCTCCTCCACCGATCGCGACCGTGGTCCGGGCCCTTCTGCCACGGGAAATCACCCATCCGAAACCCCCTCTCCTCACCCGATACCGCCCCATTATCGCGCGGTCCGGGATAATGAACATGTGACGCTTCCCGACGCTCCTCGCATCAACCCGAGCATCCTCTCCGCCGACTTCGTGAACATGCAGCGCGACCTCGAGCGCATTTCGGGCGCCGACCTCGTGCACGTCGACGTGATGGACAACCACTTCGTGCCCAACCTCACCTTCGGTCCGCAGATGGTCGAGCGCGTACAGGCGACGAGTCCTCTCCCGCTCGACGTGCACCTCATGATCGCCGATGCGGACCGCTGGGCACCGGGCTATGCGGAACTCGGCGCCGCCTCGGTGACGTTCCACCTCGAGGCCGCTCGCGAGCCCGTCGCGCTCGCACGCCGGCTGAGGGACATGGGCGCCCGCGCGGGTGTCGCGGTCAAGCCCGACACTCCGGTGGAGTCCCTCTTCGAGGATCTGGGCGAGTTCGACCAGATCCTCGTGATGACCGTGGAACCCGGATTCGGCGGGCAGAGCTTCCGCGCCGACATGATGCCGAAGCTCCGGCTGCTCAAGCGCGAGGCAGCGCGGCGCGGCGCGGCCACGTGGCTGCAGGTCGACGGCGGAATCTCCGCCGACACGATCGCCATGGCCGCCGAGGCCGGCGCCGACACCTTCGTCGCCGGATCCGCGGTGTTCGGCGCCGCCGACATCGACGCGCGGATCGAGCAGCTGAGAGCGCTTGCGGCTCAGCACACCCACCCAGCCGCTAGCCTGGAAGCGTGAAATCGTTCGAGGACCTGTTCGCCGAGCTGAGCGACAAGGCCGCCACCCGTCCCGCCGGCTCCGGCACCGTCGAAGAGCTCGACGCCGGGGTGCACTTCATCGGCAAGAAGATCGTCGAAGAGGCCGCGGAGGTGTGGATGGCGGCGGAGTACGAGTCCGACGCCGAGACGGCGGAAGAGATGTCGCAGCTGCTGTACCACCTGCAGGTGATGATGATCGCCAAGGGGCTCACGCTCGAAGACGTGTACCGACATCTCTGATCCGTCGCCCGTTCATCCGCCCCGATCAGAAAGACCTCACCGTGCTCCGCATCGCCATCCCGAACAAGGGATCACTGTCCGAGACCGCCGTGCAGATGCTGGCGGAAGCCGGCTATGCCACTCGACGCGACTCGAAGACGCTCCACCTCATCGATGAGGCCAACGGCGTCGAGTTCTTCTACCTGCGTCCGCGGGACATTGCGACGTACGTCGCCCACGGCGCGCTCGATGTCGGCCTGACCGGCCGAGACCTGCTGCGCGACGTGCGGCTGCCCGCCGCGCGCGAGATCGAAACGCTCGGCTTCGCGCGGTCGACCTTCCGCTTCGCCGCCCCCGCCGGCCGCTTCTCATCGATCGAGCAGCTCGACGGCAAGCGCATCGCGACGAGCTACTCGGGGCTGGTCGAGTCGTTCCTCACGAGTCGCGGCATCTCCGTCGAGGTCGTGCCCCTCAACGGCGCGGTCGAGTCGGCCGTTCAGCTCGGAGTCGCCGATGCGATCGCCGATGTCGTCGAGACCGGCACGACGCTGCGTCAAGCAGGGCTCGAGATCTTCGGACCCGTCATGCTCGAGTCCGAGGCGGTGCTCATCCAGGGGCCGAGCGAACCGGTGGGCGTCGATCGACTGCTGCGTCGTCTGCGCGGAGTGCTCGTGGCGCGCCGCCACGTCATGCTCGACTACGACCTGCCCGCAGAAAAGGTGCACGAGGCCACAGCGGTCGCCCAGGGCATGCAGTCGCCGACGGTGTCGCCGCTGCAGCGCACGGGGTGGGTCGCAGTGCGCGTCATGGTGCCGCGCCGCGATGCCAACCGCATCATGGACGACCTGTACGCGGTCGGCGCCCGTGCGCTGATCGTGACGGCGATCGACAACGCAAGGCTCTGAGGCGCACATGACGCACGAAGCCTCTGCGACGACGGATCCGTCCGTGGCCACCCGCGTGATTCCGTGCCTCGACGTCTCGAACGGGCGCGTCGTCAAGGGCGTGAACTTCGAGAACCTGCGCGAGATGGGCGACCCCGTCGAACTCGCTCGCGAGTATTACGAGCAGGGCGCGGATGAGCTGACCTTCCTCGACGTGGGCGCGTCCGTCGAACAGCGCGAGACGATGTACGACGTCGTGCGGCAGACCGCCGAGCAGGTCTTCATCCCCCTGACCGTCGGCGGGGGAGTGCGCTCGGTCGACGACGTCGCGCGGCTGCAGGCGGTGGGCGCCGACAAGGTCGGCGTCAATTCGGCCGCGCTCGCCCGTCCGAGCCTTCTCGACGAGATCGCCGACCGGTACGGCGCACAGTGCCTCGTGCTGTCGCTCGACATCAAACGGTCGCCGCGCATGCACAGCGGCTTCGTCGTCACCACGCACGGCGGGCGCAATGAGACCGACCGCGATGCGCTCGTGTGGGCCCGCGAGGCGATCGAGCGCGGTGCCGGCGAACTGCTCGTGAACTCCATCGATGCCGACGGCACCAAGGACGGCTTCGATCTCGAGCTCATCGGCCTCGTGCGCGAACTCGCGACGGTGCCGGTGATCGCCTCGGGCGGCGCGGGCGACGTCGCCCACTTCGCGCCCGCCGTGCGCGCGGGAGCCGACGCCGTTCTCGCGGCAACCGTCTTCCACTCCGGTCAGATCCGCATCGACGACGCGAAGCGCGCGATGCGGGAGGAAGGGGTTCTCGTCCGATGAACGATCTCGATGTCGGCCTGCGCATCTCGCGCGTTCGCTTCGGCGAACGCGGTCTCGTTCCCGTCGTCGTGCAGGACCACACGACCCGCGACGTGCTCATGCTCGCATGGATGAACGCGGAGGCGCTGCGCCGCACGCTCACCGAGGGGCGTGCCACGTACTGGTCGCGCAGCCGGGGGGAGTACTGGCGCAAGGGCGACACCTCGGGAAACATCCAGATCGTCAGGGGCGCGCGGATCGACTGCGACGGCGACACCGTGCTGCTGACCGTCGAGCAGACGGGGGCGGCCTGCCACACCGGCACCCGCACCTGCTTCGACAGCGACGAGCGCGACCTCGGCCCGGTCACAGAGTGACGGTGACATCGTGACCGAGAGCTGGGCCGCCCGGCGCGGCCGAGTGCTGAGCGTGGTCATCATTCTGCTCGGCAGCGCGCTCGTGCTGATCTCATCGACGCAGACCTGGGCGACGACCGATGTGCAGGGCACGCTGATCGAGGCGAAGGGCGCCGACGCGCTCTCGCTGCTGCAGCCGCTCGCCCTCGCGGCCCTCGCGCTGTCGCTCGCGCTCGCGCTCGCGGGCCGGATCGTGCGCATGGCGCTGGCCGTGATCGCCGTCGTCCTCGGTGCCGCGCTCGTCTGGCTCACCGCCGGCGCGGTGTTCGGCGACCCCGTTTCATCCGTCGAATCGGCGGTCACCGAGCACACCGGCATCGCCGGTGCCGAGGGCGTCTCCTCCGTCGTCGCCGACGTCGCGCTCACACCCTGGCCGGTCATCGCCTTGGTGTTCGGAGCGCTGGTCGCACTCGGCGGCCTGCTCGCCGTGACGACCGGGCCGGTGTGGCGCCGCGCCGGGCACCGCTACGACAAGGCCGACGCGACGACCCGCGCCGCCGCGGCGGGCCCGCTCGACGCGGTCGATTCGTGGGACGACCTGTCGCGCGGCGACGACCCCACCGACCGGCGATGACGCGGTCATCGCGTAGACTCGACAACGATCCCCTGGCACCATTTCGAGGAGCATCCTTATGACGAATCCCATCGGCGACCCCGGTCACGGACACTCACCCGCTGCGTGGACCGCGATCCTCATCATGCTGGTCGCCCTGGCGATCGGCACAGTGGCGCTCTACTTCGGTCAGACGTGGCTCGTGCTCGCGGCGGGCGGGCTCGTGCTCGTCGGCCTGATCGTCGGATTCATCCTGTCGAAGGCCGGATTCGGGGTCAACGGACCCAAGTACCAGCCCAAGGGCCACTGATGTCGCTCCTCGCCGACCTCACTCTCGGGGCGGTCGAGGACGCGCAGGCCCGACGCGCCGAGCGCCCGCTCGCCGACGTCGAGCGGGCGGCGGCCGACATGCCCGCGCCGCTCGATGCGGCGGCGTTCCTCGCCCGCGACGAGAAGGTGCGCGTCATCGCTGAGGTCAAGCGCGCGAGCCCCTCTCGCGGAGACCTCGCCGCGATCCCCGACCCTGCCCTGCAGGCACAGCGCTACGAGCAGGGCGGTGCGAGTGCGATCAGCGTGCTCACCGAGGGCCGGCGCTTCAAGGGGTCCCTCGAAGATCTCACCGCGGTCAAGCGGCGCGTTTCGCTCCCCGTGCTGCGCAAGGACTTCGTCGCGACCACCTACCAGGTGGCCGAGGCCCGCGCAGCAGGAGCCGACCTGGTGCTGCTGATCGTTGCGGCCCTCGATCGCCCGACCATCGCCGAGCTCTTCTCTCTCGTGACCGACATGGGCATGACTCCGCTCGTCGAGGCGCACACCGCCGACGAGGTGCAGATCTCCGCTGACCTCGGAGCTCCGATCATCGGCGTGAACGCGCGCGACCTCAGCGATTTCTCGCTCGATCGCGACCGCTTCGAAAAGCTCGCCCCGGGCATCCCCGACGGCACCATCAAGGTCGCGGAGTCGGCGGTGTCGGAGCCCGACGACGTCGTGCACTACCGCAAGGGCGGCGCCGACGTCGTGCTCATCGGCGAGGCGCTCGTGACCGGCGACCCGGTGTCGACGCTCGAGAGCTTCATCCAGGCGACGGAAGGTATCTGATGTCTCTGCGCGACCAGCCCGGCCCCGCCTTCGGAGAGTTCGGCGGTCGGTACATGCCGGAATCCCTCATCGCGGCGCTCGACGAACTGACGACCGCCCATGCGGCGGCCATGGCCGACCCCGAATTCCTCGCCGAGCTCTCGGATCTGCTCACCAACTACGCCGGCCGCCCGTCGCCCCTCACCGAGGTTCCGCGTTTCGCGGAGCACGCGGGCGGCGCGCGCATCCTCCTGAAGCGTGAAGACCTCAACCACACGGGCAGCCACAAGATCAACAACGTGCTGGGCCAGGCGCTTCTCACGAAGCGGCTGGGCAAGACCCGCGTGATCGCCGAGACGGGCGCCGGTCAGCACGGCGTCGCGACGGCGACGGCGGCCGCGCTGTTCGGCATGGACTGCACGATCTACATGGGCGAGGTCGACACCGAAAGGCAGGCCCCCAACGTCGCGCGCATGCGCATGCTCGGCGCCGAGGTCGTGTCGGTCAAGACGGGATCACGCACCCTGAAGGATGCGATCAACGAGGCGCTGCGCGACTGGGTCGCGAGCGTCGGATCGACGAACTACATCTTCGGCACGGCCGCGGGACCGCATCCGTTCCCGGCGCTGGTGCGCGACTTCCAGAAGGTCATCTCCGAGGAGGCGCGCGCGCAGATCCTCGAGAAGACCGGAGCGCTTCCCGACGCGGTGGTGGCGTGCGTGGGCGGCGGCTCGAACGCGATCGGCATGTTCGATGCGTTCATCGACGATGAATCCGTGCGCCTCTACGGCGTCGAGGCAGCGGGCGACGGCATCGACACTGACCGCCACGCCGCGTCGATCGGGCGCGGCCGCCCCGGCGTGCTGCACGGAGCACGCACATTCGTGCTGATGGATGACGACGGCCAGACCATCGAATCGCACTCGATCTCGGCCGGGCTCGACTACCCGGGCGTCGGACCCGAGCATGCCTGGCTCGCAGCGACCGGGCGCGCCACTTACATTCCCGCGACCGACGACGAGGCGATGCAGGCACTGCGGCTGCTGACCGAGACCGAAGGCATCATTCCGGCGATCGAGTCTGCGCACGCGCTCGCGGGCGCGATCAGGCTCGGCCGCGAGCTCGGCCCCGACGCGACGATCGCCGTATGCCTGTCGGGCCGCGGCGACAAAGACATGGACACAGCCGCGAGCTACTTCGGGCTCTACGACGACGAAGGAGACGCATCGTGACCTCACGGGTCGAACGGGCGTTGGATCGCGCCGAGGCGGATGGGCGGGCGGCGTTCGTCGGCTACCTCCCCGCCGGATACCCCGATGCCGCCACCTCGATCGAGGCGGCTGTGGCTCTGGCAGAGAACGGCGCCGACATCATCGAGCTCGGCCCGCCGTACAGCGACCCGGTCATGGATGGGCCGGTGATCCAGGAGGCGACGATCGCCGCTCTCGCGGCGGGGTTCCGCACCGAGGACCTGTTCACCGTGATCCGCGAGGTCACGGCGCGCACCGACGTTCCGGTGCTCGTGATGAGCTACTGGAACCTCATCGTGCAGTACGGCATCGAGCGCTACGCCGCGGCTCTCGCCGCCGCCGGGGGAGCGGGCATCATCACGCCCGATATCACCCCTGATGCGGCGCACGAGTGGATCAGCGCGTCCGACGCCCACGGCCTCGACCGCGTGTTCCTCGCCGCGCCCAGTTCGTCCGACGAGCGGCTCGCGATGATCGCGCAGAACTCGTCGGGCTTCGTCTACACCGTCTCCACCATGGGGATCACGGGCGAACGCGCCTCGCTCGACGAGGCCGCCCAGCGACTCGTCGAGCGGCTGCGCGCCGCTGGCGCGCGCCGCGCGTGCGTCGGCATCGGAGTCACGACGACCGAGCACGTCGCGAACATCGCGCGCTACGCGGACGGCGCGATCGTCGGCACCGCGCTCGTGCGGGCGCTGCGCGACGGCGGCGTCGCGGGTCTCGCTTCGAAGGCGCGCGAGCTGTCCGCCGGCACGCGCCGCTGAATCCTCACTCACGTCGACCAACAGAGAAAGCTCTAGACTTCTCACATCATGCTGTCATTCCCTGCGCTCCCCGCGAGCATCCCGAGTCCGCCCGTTTCGTCGTTCTCCTTCGGGAGCGAGTGGACGGTCTTCGGCCTCACGTTCGGGCCGTTCACGATCCACTTCTACGCGCTGTGCATTCTGCTCGGCATCGTCGTGGCGACCATCATGACGAACCGTCGTCTGACGAAGCGCGGAGCCGAGTCGTGGGTCGTCATCGACATCGCTCTGCCGGCGGTGATCCTCGCGTTCGTCGGCGCACGCGCGTACCACGTGCTCACGCACTGGGGGTTCTACTTCACGGGCGACCGCGAGTGGTGGAACCCGACGCAGCAGGACGCGATCTGGAACATCTGGGACGGCGGCATCGCGATCTTCGGTGCGCTGCTGGGCGGCGCGCTGGGCGCCTGGATCGGCTGCCGCTGGACGGGGATCCGCTTCTCGACGTTCGCCGACGCCATCGCGCCCGGACTGATCCTCGCGCAGGCGTTCGGCCGTTTCGGCAACTGGTTCAACCAAGAGCTCTTCGGCCTGCCGACCGACCTTCCGTGGGGCCTCGAGATCGATCCCGGCAACGCGGCGATCCCGGCCGGGCTGCCCGAGGGCACGCTGTTCCACCCGACCTTCCTCTACGAGGTCGTGTGGAACGCGCTCGGCGCGGTCGTGCTCCTGTGGCTCGGCCGTCGCGCATCGATGCAGTGGGGCCGTCTGTTCGCGGTGTACCTCATCTGGTACGGCGCCGGCCGCGTGGTCTGGGAGTCGATCCGCATCGACCCGAGCGATGTATTCCTCGGTCTGCGCACCAACGTGTGGGCGGCGCTTGCCGCCGTGATCCTCGGAATCGTCGTGCTCGCCGTGCAGGCGAACCGGCACTACGGCGTCGAACCGAGCCCCTACACGCCGAAACATCTTCGTAACGCGGCCGCCGTAGAATCGGAACACGAGTTCGTCGACGTCAGCGACCCCGCGGTCGCCGATGAGCCCGCTCAGCCGTCGCCACAAGCAGCGTCGTGATGACCTAACAAGCTCTGCTGCTCCTTCGGAAGGGGCACGAGTCGGGTCGCGCGCCACGCGGCCCACAGCGGGCAGATTCTGCCCACGATGACTCGTGACCTCTGAACGAAGGATGGTACCGATGTACTTTCAGCCTCCCTACGGCGCGAGCGGGGCGTATCCCCCGCAGCAGGGCATGTACAACCCGCGGTTCGAGAAGGACGCCTGCGGCCTCGCAATGGTCGCCACCCTTCGAGGCGAGGCGCGACATGACATCGTCACGCTCGCCCTGGAAGCCCTGCGCAACCTCGAACACCGCGGCGCTGTCGGATCCGACTCCGGCACCGGCGACGGCGCGGGCATCCTGGTTCAGATGCCCGACGCGTTCTTCCGAGAAGAGCTCCCCTTCGAACTTCCTCCCGCCGGCGAGTACGCGGCCGGCATCGCCTTCCTCCCCACGCCTCGTCTCGAACGGGAGAAGCAGAAGCGGCAGATCGAGCGGATCGCCGCGGTAGAGAACCTCCACGTGCTCGGATGGCGCGAGGTCCCGGTGGATCCGGCGCACCTCGGACGCCTCGCACACGAGGCCCAGCCGGCCATCGAGCAGCTCTTCGTCGCGAGCGCACAGGCCGGGCACCTCGCCCCCCTGCGCGGCGTCGATCTCGACCGCCGCGCCTATCGGCTGCGCAAGCGCGCACAGCACGAGGCCGGCGCATACTTCGTCACGATGTCGGCCCGCACGATCGGCTACAAGGGCATGGTCACGACGCTGCAGCTCGAGCCGTTCTACCTGGACCTGCAGAACGAGCGCTTCGCCTCCGAGCTCGCGATCGTCCATTCGCGGTACTCGACCAACACGTTCCCGTCGTGGCCGCTCGCACAGCCGTTGCGCATGATGGCGCACAACGGAGAGATCAACACCGTCAGCGGCAACCGCAACTGGATGCGCGCTCGCCAGTCGCAGCTCGCGAGCGACCTGCTCGGCGACATCGAGCCGATCCTGCCGATCTGCTCCGACGGCGAGAGCGACTCCGCCTCCTTCGACGAGGTGCTCGAGCTGCTGGAGCTCACGGGACGCAGTCTCGCGCACGTCATGATGATGATGGTCCCCGAGGCCTACGAGAACAAGGCCGACCTCGATCCCGATCTGCGCGCCTTCTACGAGTACAACGCCGGCCAGATGGAGCCGTGGGACGGCCCTGCCGCGCTCATCGCGACCGACGGGTCGCAGGTCGTCGCGACGCTCGACCGCAACGGGCTGCGTCCCGGACGGTGGACGATGACGACCGACGGACTCGTCGTCGCAGGATCCGAGACGGGGATCCTCGAATTTCCGCCGGAGCGGATCGCCCAGCGCGGTCGGCTCCGTCCGGGCGCTCTCTTCGTGGTCGACACGAAACAGGGGCGGATCATCTCCGATGAGGAGATCAAGCAGCAGGTCGCCGCGAGCGCGCCCTGGCGCGAGTGGCTCGATGAGGGAATCGTGCGCCTGAGCGACATGCCGGAGCGCGAGCACCTGGTGCACCCGGTCGCATCGATCCGTCGCCGCCAGCGCACGTTCGGCTACACCGAGGAGGAGCTCCGGATCCTCATCGGCCCGATGGGCAGGACGGGCGCCGAACCGCTGGGCGCCATGGGATCCGACGCGCCGATCGCCGTGCTCAGCGGCCGCCCGCGCCTGCTGTTCGACTACTTCGTGCAGCAGTTCGCGCAGGTCACCAACCCGCCGCTCGATTCGATCCGCGAAGAGGTCGTCACGAGTCTCAAGATGACGCTCGGCGGCGAGAACAACCTGCTCACCTGGGGACCCGAGCACGCACGCCTGATCGCGCTCGACTTCCCCGTGATCGACAATGACGAGCTGGCGAAGATCCAGCACATCGGCCGCACGAACTCCGGCCATGACGCCGTCACGATCTCGGCGCTGTACCGTGTGTCAGCGGGCGCGAAGGGCATGCAGAAGCGCCTCGATCAGATGTGCCGCGAGGCCGACCGCGCGATCGCGCAGGGGGCGAACCTCATCGTCATCAGCGACCGCGATTCGGATCAGGAGCTCGCGCCGATCCCGTCGCTGCTCGCCGTGTCGGCG
>Ga0308157_10001224_pt1 | contig 57097 bp, 63 predicted proteins | sample PhyBR1_FD_201035 | JGI IMG/M metagenome (GOLD analysis project Ga0308157, IMG submission 201035) | Phyllosphere microbial communities from UC Gill Tract Community Farm, Albany, California, United States - DLSLB.R1 | ecosystem: Host-associated > Plants > Phyllosphere > Unclassified | place: USA...
TTTGTAATTAACGGAGGCATAAAATTTAAACTTTAAGCAGATGAATAAAACTATATTTAACATAACTAAAATGGACTGTCCGAGCGAGGAGCAGTTAATCCGGATGAAGTTGCAGAATTTCGATTCCGTAGAACTATTGGAATTTGATATCCCAAACAGAAAATTGAGTGTTTATCATAATGGGAACCCCGAGCTTGTTTTCTCTGCTCTGGAAACCTTAAATCTGAATACCACAATAATTTCAACCGAAGAAACGGATGTCGTTACTGGAACAGATACTGGAAATAACCAACGGAAGCTATTATTGACAGTGCTTGTTATCAATTTTCTCTTCTTCGGATTAGAAATGTTGTTTGGTATTTTCTCCAACTCAATGGGATTAATAGCAGATAGTTTGGATATGCTTGCAGATAGTATAGTTTATGCGTTGGCTTTATTTGCTGTTGGTGGCACTATTGCGCGAAAAAACAACATTGCTAAATTTGCAGGTTATTTTCAAATTCTATTAGCTATTATCGGTTTTGTCGAAGTGATCAGACGCTTCGTAGGTTTGGAAGAAATGCCCGATTTTAAAACCATGATTATTGTGTCTATATTAGCACTGATTGCCAACATACTTTGTCTTTATTTATTACAAAAAAATAAAAGCAAAGAAGCTCATATGCAGGCTTCAATGATTTTTACATCAAATGATGTCATAATAAACTCAGGAGTTATCGCCGCGGGTTTTTTAGTTAATTGGCTAGATTCAGGTTATCCCGATTTGATTATTGGTGCAATAGTATTTGTTATTGTAGCTAGAGGAGCTTACCGCATTCTAAAACTTGCATAATAACAATGAAGGGTGACGAGAATTGTTCTTGAAAAAGCATAGCACTGCGGATGAATTTCTTATTGAGAATTCATCTTATTTTACATATTATTATTGGGTAGCAGATAAAACAGCTACCCTTTTTTCATTTTATTACATGGTTATTGTTTCTATTGTAATACTCTGATTGTGATAATTTGGGCAATAAGACGAATTTGATTTCCATAGGATATACGTTAGCTCCAAAAGCTTTCTTTGAATGGCAACAATTGCTTTCATTTTAATGCCATGCCTTGAAACCAATCTTAAGAAAATATATCTGAAGCTTTCATCGGTTCTGATTGCAGCCAGTGCGGGGAAGTGCATTATTTTCCTTAAATTCCGATTACCCCTCTTGGATATTCGGGGTTTAGATTTCACAGAAGTTCCAGATGTTTTTTCCCTTACATCCAATCCGGCATAGCTTACCAATTGTCTTTTATTTTTTATTAATTCAAATCCGTTGGTTTCAGCGATAATGGTTACAGCTGTCAGATTCCCTATACCTGGTATAGAGGTTATTACTTTCATCTTTTTAACTATAGCTTCATCTCCTTTTATAAGTGTAGCAATTTCCTCCCTTATTTCCTTCTCCTGCTCATCAATCATGGCAATTCTTTTCTTGGTACGTTTAACTGAGTTTGCGCTTGATGTTGCGGAGGTATGCTCAGCATGCAACTGATTTTTTAACATAGTACGTTCCTGGACCAGTTGCTCCCGTTCTCGACAAAGCTGTCTCAAATCATTGAATATTTTTAAGGGCGGTTGCCATACTTCTAATTGCCTCTCCAAGCCAAATCTTGCAATGGCTTGTGAAGCACTCTTGTCAGTAATAGTTTTTATGTCAAGTGTCCTCACATAATTACTGATCTTGTTTGGTAAAATGATACTAACCTGTTTCTGATTACTGCAAAGATAATAAGCTAAGGATTCGTGGTAAACTCCGGTAGCTTCCATCACATACCGTACCTCTGCATTAGTTAATGTTTGTTTATTTACCCATGATACAAGACTGGAAAATCCTTTTTTTGTGTTGGGAAATACTTTATAGGCGTAAACTTCTATGCTGATCTGCTCGTCCATTCTGCCGAGGGATACAACTAATTCATTCTGTGAGACATCAATTCCTACTGTCTGTTTTAATAATACCTTCATCTTGTCTGGTTTAGGTAAGTGACAACCTTTTTACATCTTTTCTCCTGACTGGATATACTGGCTATACAACCCAATGTTTATGGGTGAATTCCTTACATTCTGTTCAGATTCTAAAAGGTAAAAGAAGAGGAGGCAGTCTCTTTTCTTGAATATACTTTTAAGCTATTTAAAGCAAAATCTGCTCTCACTCTTCCTCACTTAGATTATATTATACAAACATAGGAGAAGCAAAAGAACGTCGCTTGGTTAAGTGTTTCCCTCTGTTGAAGGAAAATTTTAATTCATTAAATTTGTAATATCACATTATAAGTTGATTTATAACAATGAAAAATACACATTGCCTGTATTTATAATTAAACAGAAATCTTAATGAAAAAAAGTATAAAAAAGGACACTCATATAGGAGAACAACCTATCAGGGTGCTAAAACATAATCTTACTACTAGATTAGAAGAAAGAAATCAAGAATATATAAACTCTCTTCAATCTGATTTTAAACTCAATAAAGGTATAGCTTATCATATAAAACAATCGCCTTTAGTTGAGCGTCAATTACCTTTCATAGATGAAAAAGGCACAATAAACATTCATGAAACTTATCTTTCATATATGTGGTCTGTATGTTATTATTTTTTAGTTCTACATGAAGAAGGCTTTGCGATTCCTGATCACATGAAAAGAAACGCTCCTGTTCATAAATCGCAGAATTTAGAATTATTACCAAAAGCCCAAGATCTTTTTAATTATGCAAAATTATTAATAAAAGTTTACGAACCTTGGGATAAGACAAATCTACCCAATCCCGAATACTTCGATGAAAATGACGCTGAAGGTTGGTATGTTTTACGCACAAATGATTTATTTGTAGAATCTATAAATTTTGTTCTCTATCACGAAACGGCACACGCTGAACTTGAGCATATAAAAAAAATAATAGTTGGAAACATTGGGGATGAGGATAGAAAACCTCTAGAAATAGAAGCTGACAGCCGTGCTGTAGAATTAATATTACAAAATTGCAGAAATAGGAACGCGTCGGAAATTTCAATTATTATTGGATTAGCCTCTATTCTGTTTTTTAAAAATAATTTAGATGGGGGTAAAAAACATCCTAATGTTGATGAAAGGCTTAAAAATGCTATAGAATTAATCTCGCCTTCTGAGGATAGTGCAATATGGACTCTTTTAGCATTGTTTATTAAAGTTTGGGACAAACAATTCAATTTGTCATTAAAGGAAAAGCCTGAATATGATACATACAAAGAACTGTTCTATGATTTATTAAGTCAAGTTGATTAAGTGTCTTTTTATTATAGAGATTCAGCGAAAGTTTATAATCAACTGACTTCTTTATTGATTCTTAAAAAATCTTATATAATTCTAATTATTTATTTACAAAAACACCCTAGCCATTGGAAACACTTTCAATGGCTTTTCTAAAATCATCAACATCACTACCTATCAGTAAACAACTTGAAAAGCCAATATCTAAAAGAGCCCTACCAACTTTCTCATTGTCGATATCACTATGAGCAATAAGTTTTATCGTTGGAAATTGAGTTTTTAAACCATGAAGCTGTGTCAGCACATTTTTGTCGTAAAAATCAAGGTCGATGATACAGACTTTGGGAAGTTCGTTTAAGGCTGACAATTGAGATAATCCGTCTTCAATACTTTCTGCACGAAACAATACATCAAACTCCGAAGCAATAAGGTCATTGCAGATTACATCTAAAATCGGACTTTTATCATTGATAAATGCAAGGGTGATTTTGTTGAGTTTTGTATCGGTTTCCATATCAATATCAAATTTAAGTTTATGGAGTTCCTGCACAAAAAAAGAAGCGCAGGCAACTACAACTTACCGACATTGAGGCACTGGTATACCCGACAACGAATAAGCGAGCGCCCACGCCTATAGCGTGAGCGTTCTTACTTATTTGTCCCGTTGTCTTAAAAATTACCAGTTTTCAATGTGGGACTTAAAGCAAAAACACTTTAAGTATTTCTATATTTTACTAAGCAAATATACTAAAGTCGTTTTGATAGGACGGTATATTCTTTATAAAAAAATCGGATAGCCAGCTTGACTATCCGATTTTCATTCAAGGCTTATTCAAGAACAAAACTCTATTTTCGGGATTGTTCTATCTTCTGCATTCTATGATAATCCTCTTTATGTTTATCTCCTTAAGTAGAAGCCCAGATACCTAATAATCCAATAATAACTAAAGCATAAGCAATCCATTTTCCTATACTTTCTATAAAGCGAATAAATACCGAGGATTCAAAACTCGAAAATCCTTCTGCACCCATAGCGTTGCGTCGGTAAAATTTTCTACGGCTTATCCAATAGATAAGTCCAATGCCTAGTACCAAGGCAATAATGCCCATAATCAATGTAGGAGTATCCATGAGCTACACTTTTAATTAGTCACTCTGATAAAAATAAACAAAATCAAATCATTACGAAAGTTAAAACGTAAAAATCGACCTTGTAAAGTCGGTTTTTATTTACTGATATTTCCTTCTCAATCCCTACTATTAAACTGAAAACTTACTTGTTTTTCATTTCCAAAACTGTCTGAAATCCAAACATCAAAGGATTGTGATACCGCAGACGTTGAAGTGTAATACAATCGGAATTGTTCCGTTGGTAACGAATACAAGTCGTTTGGTTGGTACGGTGGTTCATCATAATACTGCAACGTTCCTGTACCATCAAATTGGAAGTATCGAAGAAAATACTGTGTATTGGTGTAATTACCTGAACTTTTTATAGTAATTCGTATTTCTACTTTCTGTCCCTTGGTAACGTCTTTGGGTACTGGCATTACATTAACCTCAAAAGGAAAATTATTCTTTATTTCCAATTCATCGTCTTTGCTACAAGATACCAAAGAAGCCGAAGCTGTGAGGATTGCCAAAAATACATATAATGGTAGTAAACCTGTTCTGAATTTATTGAATATTGCTATCATTATTTCTACGTTTTAAAAATTAAACCTTAATCCTACACCAGCAGACGGTCGGAATTGTTGCAGATCTGTACCCCATAATATCTTTGTACGTCCTTGCAGAATCAATACAAAACGATCGGACAGATACGTTTCAAAAGTTAATCGACCGCCACCACCATAGATAAAATTATCTTGGCTTAGTATCTCCGCACCATCGTACAACATTGCTTCGCTACGGTTAATGGTTTCGTAACCTACTACGCCTGTTATACCTAAATTCAATGTGATATTTTTTCGAGCATCGCCCAACAAGAAAAAACTGTAACCGCCTTCGGCTGTATAAGTTTCCTGTGGGATGCGCAGGTCTTTGTAGTCGTGGTATCGATGGGTATATTTTAATGCCCAAAGCTGGTAATTACCATTTTTACCGTTTACGGTCATGGCTGCACTGAAGTAATAATCGTTTCCGATTTTATCATTAGACAATACACCTATGCTTATTTCCAAGCCTTTTTGCTTGGGCAGCATCCGCTGTGCTTGTGTAACCGAGATGCCCATTACAAGGAGCATCACGGTATAGATATACTTTTTCATTTTTATTGCTTTAAAAGGTTAATTAAAATTTCAGGTGCATATCGTTAATGAAGCGAGCTTGGATTAAGTCGGAATTTTCGACCTGCAAGGTTTGATGTCTGCCACCGTTTTTCTCGTAGATTTCAATCAGCAACACCTTGTCATCGGCAATGGTAAACTGGTCTAATAAGAATACATTTTGCTCGGTCGCTTTTCCGCTGATCTCATCTAATGGCTTGTACGTTCTTAAAGGCGTTAAAGCATGTTCCTGTACCACGGTTCGCTTGGCGACTTTTTTATCCACCACTTTGAAATTGATAAAATCAATCTCAAAAGGTACATTGGTACTGTTGCGTAATTCGGTATGGAAATAGTATTTTCCGTTGTGGATGTAAATGCCTTTCAGAATAAACTGAATACCGAAGCTTTTGGCACCGATATGTTTTACGATGCGTTTGTCTTTTTTGTAAATGGTTTCCAATAATAAACCTGCCAGCGATGGAGAATTATTCCCTAGTTCCTCAAAAAGCACATCGTTACCATTGGCTTTATCTACCGCTTTTTGCATGGTTTGTAAGTCATAGCTCATAGCTTCAGGGTACGAACTGTAATACACATTGAAGTTGTAAAAACGCCCGTCATTGGTAATTACAGAAAAATTGGTTTCTTGTTCAAAATCCCGTACAGATGCTTTTATACGAAGTACATTTTCAGCATCTTCGGCTTTGCCGGCAATCAGATATTCACTACCCAAATCCACATAACGAATTGCGGTTGGGAAAATCAAATGAGAAGTTTTATCGTAGGTTACTTCCATTTTGTAAGGTTCAATTTTGCCCAGTGTAAGTGGTGTTCTGATGCTATCTTGTGCAAAAGAGGTTATGGAAAAGCCTACCATTAGGGCAAATGCAGAAATTGATTTTAAAAGATTATTCATTGCTTTAATATTTGAGTTCAACATTATTTTTTAGATACCAGGAATACCTGATGTCCTGCTTTTAGGGTTACTTTGGGTGTACGTACTTTTTTAGCGAAATAACCCGAAATACCCTGTACTACGCCACGGCTAAGGTCTGCGGCAACTTGTTGCCCAGCAGATTGTGTCATCATGATGCTGCTTCCCGAAGACTGGCTCATATTACCCGCCATTTCGGTAAGGGCATTCATTTCGGGCGAATACGGTACGTTTAGCCCTTTTTGCCCGTCCAGATCATAAATGGTTATATCGACCGGAATGATATTGCCTTCCAATTCTACCGAAGTGATTTTCAACTGCAATCGACCATTTTCAAATTTTCCGTTTGCCGTTACAATAGTTCCTTTAGGAATGATATGTTGTGGTGTTTGGGCAGCTTCTATCAATCGTAAACGCACACCTGCTTCGCCAACAATTGTCTGTGTTTCGTGTACGCTGGCTTTGATGCTATTTTTAGGTTGTAAAACTTGTTCTGTAGCACCAGCCGTGTAAAAACCACGGTTTTTGGTTTGGCTCCAATCGACTGTAAACGCACTGTCGGTAGGTTCACGATATAAAGCCGATACCGTGTTTTTTCTTGCGGAAGTGAGCGATACAAAATGTTCCTTTTGGCTGGCTGTTGTAACTAAGGGAGCATTACCATTGACTGGAACATTAGTTCCAGAACCTGTATTTTGCGGAAGATATTTAGCTGCCATTTGATAAGATTTTTCCATTAAGGCGAGCTGGTCGTCCACTGTGGTAGGTTTCGGAACATCTCTGTCTGCTAATTGTTCTTTCAGTTCATCCAGTTGCCTGCGTAGTTCCATTGTTTCTGAACCGTTATCTTGATAAAATGACTCCAAAGCATTTTGGGAATTTCGATAACTGTTTAAATTGGAGTTGCCAAATCGTCTCGAATTACCGTTACGGCCAAAACTATTTTCTTCATTTTCTTCTTCAAAAGCAGTCTCGCTGTTCGCAGAAGTACTATCCTCATTCCAATAATCGGATAATGTTGTCAGTGCATTGCGTTTTTCCTGATCTTTTTGTTCCAACATTTCCAGTTCGTAAGCTTTGCCTTTGTCGTCGGGCATTCCAGCTTCGGTAGCTTGGGGAACAGCATCATTCAACCCAATGTTTTCCAGTTCTTTTTTGTCTTCAGACGGTTTAAAGATGAGGTACATACAACCTGCAAAAACAATCGCCATTAATCCGAATATCAAAGGCTTTTTAAGCTTTTCTTTATTAGTCTGTGTGTCATTTTGCAACACATCAGCGGTTTCTTTCGGACTTCCCTCAGTTACCCGAACAACCGATTTTTTGTTTTCATTTGCGTTCATACATCTTATTTTTTAGAATTGTTGATAGACTATCCTGCAAGCTTGCAGGCGTTTTATTTTTAAGGACAGGGGTTTCAATATGCTCAATGTGCATATCGTTTTCAGATGCTCCTGTATCGTATATGACTTTACCGATGACAACTACTGTAAGCAGTAGGTAGCCCACAAAGAAGTACAGCATAAATTGGTGTTGTTTGCGTAAAGGCAATGCCTGCCAACGCTTGTCCAATTGGTCAAAGTATCGGTCTATAGTTGCTCTTAATTTTTTCATAACCAGATTTTAGCGTTCTATAACTTCAATGTCTTTGTTTTCTACCACCGCAAACTTTTCAATATTGAAGCCTTGTGGATTGTTGTCTGACCGAACAGAATTAACGAGAAAACAAGATGTAATTAGATTACGTCGGGTTACATTGCTTGACCGTATGATAAACTGTTTGGCATAGGTTCGTACTGCATACGGATGGCTATCAAAATTGCAGATTACACTGTCTACCTCGATGCGCTGTTGCACATTACCTGAAATGATACGGTTGTAATAGCCTTTTTCCGAAAGGTCTTTGTAGTAATCAAAAGCACTTTTATCGGCAAGGTGAAATGCCCGTTTCATATTGTTTTCAATAGCATTTTTGTCAGGAGCAAGCGTAAAGAACAGTTCGTGAAAACGACGAACGTGTTCTCTTGCTTCAACCGGTCGGTTGATATTGGCGTCTTGCGATAAAGCCAACATCAATGATTTGCCGTTATCCAGCACATATACTTTTTGGCGCTGTTCTTCTGCAAAACAGTAGGACTGCCATACGGCATATCCCACCACGCTGATGCAGAGAACTGCAAATGCAATGGCATATAATCTTATCTGCCTAAAGCTATTTTCGATATTTCTTAGCGTTTTAAATTCCATTTTTTTAGATGATTTGATTGTTTATTTTCCCATTAATTTTCCACCGATATTCCCAACAGTTGAACCTGCGCCAGCTCCAGCAATGTTTCCAGCTTTCATGGCTGTGGAGTTTACATTTCGGGTAAAATTTCCTGCGCCACCTGCCTGAATAATCCATCCCGTTACCGTTGGTATGGTAAAGTATCCTACAATACCGATAATCATAAAGATGATGTACACCGTATTTGAGGTATCAGGGATATAGGTTGGATCGGATAACATCTCAATGTCCTTTTCCAGTATCAATGATTGTATTCTTGCTAACATGGAGCTGAACAGATCTGAAACAGGAAGCCAGAGATAAACACTGACGTACCTTGTGAGCCATTGGGTAAGTGTAGACTGAAAACCATCCCAGACGGAAATGGCAAAAGCGATTGGTCCGAGTATGGAAAGTACGATCAGAAAAAACGTTCGTATGGTATCAATGACCAAAGCCGCTGCCTGAAAGAGTATTTCCAATAGATTGCGAAACCAGTCTTTTATAGCTTTTTCGATTTGATAGGCACCCCTGTCCATATACATCCCTGCCATTGTTCCAATATCGGAGGGCGACCAGCCTAATTCTTCCAATTTTTTATCAAATTCCGCATCGGATACCATATAGGCAGTTTCGGGATTTCGAACCATTGCTTCATACTCCAATTGGTCTTGCTGCTGTTGAAGTTTATTCAAATCAAGCACCTGGTCTTCGAGGATATTATGTGTTCCTGTAACCACAGGGCTTAGCACCCCGTTAATGGTTCCCAGTACGATGGTTGGGAAGAACATAATACAAAGCCCTAAAGCGAACGGACGCAAGAGTGGAAACACATCAATAGGTTCGGCACGGCTTAAAGCCTGCCAAACCTTTAATGCCACATAGAACAAAGCACCCAATCCTGCCAGACCTTTTGCTACTGCCGCCATATCGCCTGCAAGTGGCATCATATCATCGTACAGCGAGCGCAAAACTTCATGAAGATTATTCCATTCCATTGTTACCAGTATTTTTGATTAGAAGTTCCATAGAGATCAAGTACTCTTTTGGCATCGTTTTTCTTTTTCGCTCTCAGGTAGCTTACCGAAATGTTCTTGTTGGTATAATAGCGAACCAGACTGTGGTAGTCCTTAACTTCTTTATACACATGGTCGATGATGTCCATACGCTCTTTGTCATTCAGCGAAAGGCTTGATGAGGTTACGATTTGCTTTAATTCTTTCAATAGCTCAGTACTTTCATTCAATAAGGCAGAATAGCCATTGCCAATGGCAACCAATTCTTGTGGAGTGAAATTGGGGTCATTCATCATTTTACTGAAATTCTGCACATACATTTCGGAAACATCACCCACCAACAAAACAGTCTGCTGTACTTTTCGGGCATCTTTTACCAAATTGTTGATGGCTTTCAGCTTGTCGTAATACTCTTTTCCTTGTTTATACATTTTTTCGACCTCTTTAAAATTCTTCACCACATTGCTTACCGTGGAAGAAGTTTGGACGATTTCATTAGCAGAATTGAGAATACCCGAAGCCAAATTAGCTGGATCGGTAACTACAAATTGTGCTTTTGCAGACGGTGCTACGGCAAGCATCAATGCCGTACACACCATAAAAAGGATCTTTTTCATTGTTTTAAAATTTTTAAATGATTAATAATTATTGATTAGCGTTATCTCGCCTTTGCATAGCGATATGCTTGATAGCGAGTTCGACGTTCCCATCGAGTTCCGATGCGAGTTGCATCACTTCCATTTTTTCGGTTTCTTCCGTGGTATAAGCTAAATATTCCTCCAAACTCACTTCGGTGGCGTAAACTGCCGAGTGTGTACCACCTAAGCCAATCCAAACTTCTTTGTACAAGCGGCTGGCATCGTTGTTCATATTGATAGAAAGTACTTGTCCTTTCTCTTTTTCTGTAAGCCCCAGCATTGCCTGTATATCATCAAACTTGTTCATGTACTTACGCTGGTCAAGCAGGATCTTACAATCGGAATTGTTGATGATACTTTCCTTTACGATGGGCGACTGGATGATATCATCTACCTCTTGTGTTACCACAATGGCTTCTCCAAAGAACTTTCTAACCGTTTTAAACAAATATTTTATGTATTCCGCCATCCCTTCTTTGGCAATTGCTTTCCACGCTTCTTCAATCAAAATCAGTTTCCGTACACCTTTCAATCGGCGCATCTTGTTGATGAATACCTCCATAATAATGATGGTTACAATGGGAAATAGGATTTTGTGGTCTTTGATTGCATCAATTTCAAACACAATAAATCGTTTAGAAAGCAGGTCTAATTGTTTGTCAGAGTTTAAGAGATAATCGTATTCGCCTCCTTTGTAATAAGGTTCGAGTACGTTTAGGAAATTAGCAATATCAAAATCCTTTTCTCTTACCTGTTTTTCTTCCAAAACCTTGCGGTAATCGCCTTTTACATATTCATAAAAACCGTTGAATGAGGGGTAAACATCATCTGTTTTGATACGTTCGATGTAACCCGAAACGGCATTTGATAAGGCTACTTCTTCAGAACGAGTTGGCGGTTCATCATCACGTTTCCAAAGTGTCAATATCAACGTCTTGATACTTTCACGCTTCTCAATATCGAACACGCCATCATCGGTATAGAAAGGATTAAAAGCAATCGGATTATCTTCTGTGTATGTGAAGTAAACCCCATCTTCACCTTTAGTTTTTCCTTTTATGAGTTCGCATAAACCTTGATACGAGTTACCCGTATCTACCAGCAATACGTGAGCACCCTGTTCGTAATACTGCCTAACCATATGGTTTGTGAAGAATGATTTACCCGAACCCGATGGCCCCAAAATGAATTTGTTCCGATTTGTGATAATACCCCGTTTCATCGGCAGATCCGAAATATCCAAATGAATGGGTTTCCCAGTAAGCCTGTCCGCCATCTTAATACCGAACGGCGATGGTGAATTGTGGTAATTGGTTTCTTCTGTAAATAGACACAATGCAGGTTCAATAAAGGTGTAAAAACTTTCTTCACTTGGAAAATCGCCTGCATTGCCTGGCATTCCTGCCCAATACAAAGTGGCTACGTCTGTGGTGTTATGACGGGGTTTACATTCCATCAGTGCCAAGGCACTACCGCAATCGTTCTTTAGCCGTTTCAGTTCCGCTGGATCTTCCGACCAAGCCATGATGTTGAAGTGTGCACGAATAGAAGAAAGTCCAAAACTGTGGGCTTCGTTCAGATACTTTTCAATCCACTCTTTGTTGATCTGGTTAGCACGGCTGTACCTTGCCAACGAGTGCATATTCCTTGCAGACTTCTCAAACTTTTGTAGGTTGTCTTCGCTGTTATCTAAAAACAGATACTGGTTGTAGATGTGGTTACAACTTAACAGTAAACCCACAGGCGCAGCAAACGATAAACGGCAATCGCTTCGGTCGGTAGACAACTTTTCAAAACGGGTATCTGCCGAAACCGTTGCAGGTAGGTCGTCTGTATCGGAAAGCGTGTGTAAGGACAATCTTTTATTACCGATACGTACTTCCTCGGCTCCCAATCCAATGTCTTGCATCGGTGTTCCGACTTCTCGTGAAAGTGTCATGTACTGTTCCAATAGCCCCTGTTTTTCATTTGTTCCGATGATGTCGTCTTCACTTAATCTTCGTAAGCTTACAAATCCACTATCATTCACAATACGTTCAAACTGGGCAACCGCTTCCATAAACCGATGGATTGTTTCTTTGTTGATTTCCTTTGGGATCAATGCACCTTTGCATAGCGAACTGAAGTTACTTTGCATCCGCATTCTGTTTTTGGTTGTCTTGGTCAGAAACAGGTAGCAATAGTGATTCAGAAACGGTCGCTCGTTAAAATGACGCTGGTAGGATTTCGATAAGAAGCTTTGATTTTCGGTTGCTAAATTAGGCGTATAACTTTCTTTGATGTACCAGTCCTGTTTGTGGATAACCGTAAAATCTGGAAGGGTTTTAATCGCCTTGTACCAAGCTGAATGAATAGCTTCATATTCTGCTGATGCTACTGTGAACAGTTCTGGTAATCGCACTTCAAAACAGGCAGTAATGTCTGCATCTTTCGAAAGAATACAGTTATTCTCTACAGCCAAGAGTGGGAACTTATTTTCCAATGTGGTAGTCTTTGTTACATTTCTCATACGGCATTCTGTTTAGGCGTGAATTTTAAATAGCGGTGTACAGGCTTGCGACAGATAATGTATCGTGGATGTCTTTTTCTTGCACCAACTTTCATCAGTCCGTGTTCTCCATATTTTCGGTTCAGCGAAAAGGTTTGCCAAATGATGATTGAAGCACCGCCAGCACCAAGGAGCAGGCAGACATAATTGCTTACACCAGCCATATACATGATCATGACGAAAATGAGTGTGCCGAGCAGACCACCAGCAAAAATGAACAGATACTGTGCCTTCAGTCCTTTAAATTCTACTGTTCGTCCGATACCTTTGTTGATATTGTAATTCATAAGGCAACGGATTAAAGGAAGAACGAACGCAGAATAGTAGCTGCAACGATTAAGAAGATACAGGCACCAAACCACGAAGCTGCCGTTTTAGAAGTGTCGGGATCTCCAGAACTGAATTTATTGTACACTTTAACGCCTCCGATTAGCCCTACGACGGCACCGATGGCGTAAATTAATTGGGTTGCGGGATCGAAATACGACGTTACCATTTGGGTAGCTTCGTTGATACCTGCCGTTCCGTTTCCCTGTGCAAATGCACCCATTCCTGACAGCATAGCCACGGCTGTCAGCTCACTTTTTTTTCTTTGGTTTTTCATAATTAAAACACATTAATTTGTTATCGTTTTTCCGCACCTTGCGGACTTTCGGAACAAAGGTGTTTCAGAAATCAAGGCAGTATAAGAATGTGGCAGTCAAAGGAATTGTTTGGCTTTGAGTGGCATTTTTGAGGGTATTTTGTATTATATTAGCAACTATATAAACCTTATAAAAGATTGTTGATGTATTTATCAAATATAAAACTGTGGAACTTTAGGAAATTTGGTAAAGAAGGAAATATAGACCTTGCGAGTCCTCATTTAGATTTAAATCTAACTAAGGGCTTAAATGTAATTATCGGTGAAAATGATTCAGGAAAGACTGCTATTATTGATGCATTAAAACTTGTTTTAAAAACTCATAGCTACGATTACATCAGAGTTGAAGATAAAGATTTTTACAAGGATACAAATCGTTTCAGAATCGAATTGACTTTTGACGGTTTAGCACCATTTGAGGCGAAAAATTTCACCGAGTGGCTTAGTTGGGATGGCGAAAAAGGAAACGAAAGACCCATCTTGAAATTAAACCATGATGTCCAAAAAAAGGACAACAAAATTCAACCAACCGATGTAAAAGCAGGTACAGATGATGATGGTTACTTACTTACAGCTGAAGCAAAAGAGTATTTAAAAGCGACATACCTTAAACCTTTACGGGATGCAGAAAACGAATTGATTGCTAAACGTAATTCAAGATTGTCTCAAATTCTTTTAGGAGATGAGGCTTTCAAAGGACGTGAAGATTCAAACGATTTAATTCAAATTTTTTCTGGTCTTAAAGAAGCCTTAGAAAACTATTTTAAAGGAGTTGATGAAGGCGGTCAGCCTAAAGATACAGAAGGGAAGAAAATTAAACAAAAAATAGATCAGCATATAAAAGATTTTTATAGTATCGATCATGAAACAGAATTCAATGCTTCATCTAACGACATAAAGAGTATATTGGAGAAGCTAACTTTAATGCTTAAAGGAGAATCTAACCCAGGTTTAGGGACATTAAACCGCTTGTTTATGGCTGCAGAGCTACTCCATTTAAATAAATTGAACTGGAGTGGCTTGCGTTTAGGTTTAGTCGAAGAATTGGAAGCTCATTTACATCCACAAGCGCAAATGCAGGTCATAGAAGCATTTCAAAAACATAGTTCTATCCAACTTATATTAACTACACACAGCCCAAATTTGGCATCCAAACTAAAGTTGGAAAACTTAATTGTCTGTAATAATGGTAATGCTTTCCCAATGGGAGATTCATATACCAAGTTAAATAAAGACAACTATAAGTTTTTAGAGAAATTTCTTGATACTACAAAAGCGAATTTATTTTTTGCTAAAGGTGTAATCCTAGTTGAAGGTTGGGCAGAAGAAATTCTAATTCCAAGCATAGCTAAATCAATAGGGATTAATCTTACGGAAAAGGGTATTTCTATCGTAAATATCGGACATACAGGCTTTGACCACTACGCAAAAATCTACTTGCGAACAAAGGAACCCGATATGGAGATTCCTGTTGCTGTAATCACAGACTGTGATATTAGGGAATACAAAAAGAATCTGAAAGTTAATGATGATGGAAAGCCGATAAAAAATGATAAAGGGAAGAACCAATATGATTATATTAAAATAGATGTTGATAAAGGAACAGAGGAAGCGATTGCTAATATAACCTCAAAGTCTGAAAAAAATATCAAGTATTTCTCTGCACCAAAATGGACTTTGGAATATTCATTATTCAAATCAGTAAGTTTAACGTCACTATTCCAAAAAATAGTAAAAGATAGTGTTCATAAAGGAACAGATTGGGAGACAGATTTCGAAAAAGCCCTCGCCGAGAAATTAATCAATAAGGGTTTAGATAAAACAAAAATTGCTTATGAAATGGCAAATGCGTTAGATGAAGATTTAAAAAAGTTTGAAAATGGGAAAATTGATGCAAAATCAATCATAATTTCAGAAAAAGATGACGACACAATTAATTACCTTGTAAAAGCGATTAAGTATGCCACAGGTAATTAACATAACCGATGAAGAAATTCAATACGCTGAACAATTGCTTTTGCCTACAGGTAAAACTTTTGATGATGAAAGAAAGGCATTTATACGAAATTTCAACACAATTGATTTACAAGCAGTACCTGGGAGTGGAAAAACTACCGCTCTATTAGCGAAATTAGTTATCCTGGAACAAAAGCTTCCTTTTCCTGATGGTTCAGGAGTTCTAGTTTTGTCTCATACAAATGCAGCTATTGACGAGATAAAAGAAAAGATACAGAAGCATTGCCCAAAACTTTTTTCTTATCCCAATTTTATCGGGACAATTCAGAGTTTCGTAGATGAGTTTTTGGCTATTCCGTTTTATGTTACACAGTTTGGGAAGAAGCCAATACGAATTGATAGTGAAATTTTTGATGAGGTCGCTACAAATCGTTTTAATAATCTTCCAAATTCAGCGGCAAAGTCATGGCTAATGCGTCAACATGACCCTGAAAGTTTCTTTAAAAATTTACGTTTTGATGTGAATTTCAATTTGATAAAAGGAATCAATGGTGCTATTGGCTTGCGTAGTGAAGGCAATTCAGCTACATATAAAACCTTCAAAACAATTAAATTCCAAATTTTTAAATCAGGGATTCTAAATTATGATGATGCTTATTTCTTTGCAGAACTCTACTTAAAGCATATTCCTCAAATAAAAATTATTTTACAAAAACGGTTCTCCCTTGTTTTTATAGATGAAATGCAGGATATGGATACCCATCAATACAGCTTGTTAGAGGAAGTGTTCTACAATGAAGGGAATAGCATATCGGTAATCCAACGAATTGGAGACAAAAATCAGGCAATATACAATTCAGTTAAAGCAACTGAAGTTTGGGTAGATAGAGCGGATGTTTTAAGGCTAAGCGGTAGCCAAAGACTTAGTAAGCCAATAGCCGATGTTGTAAAGAAATTTGCTTTGTATAACAATGACAATTTTGACATTGTTGGGCTAAATGAATGTGTTGTGAAACCCCATATTTTGGTATTTGAAGATGCAACAATAGGCAACCTTATTCCTCAATTTGCAAAAATAGTGAAGACACATAAAGACAATGGCAGTTTCACTAACCCCGAAAAGCCTGTTAAGGTTGTTTGTTGGAATACGGATTGGAAAGATGATGATACCAGTCGTCAAGATGCTGCCAAGTTACGATTGGAGGACTATCACAAAGGGTTTAAAAAGGACAAAAGTAAACCAAAACAAGACTATGATTGCCTAAAAAGCTACTTGCTTTTTTATGATAAAAACAGAAAGACTTTAGAGCCCTTAAGGAAGAATATCTTAAATGCTTTTCTCAAAATATTACGTTTGGAAAACATCGACACTTCAGACGGACGACCATACACGAAGAAAAAGCTAATTGATTTTATAAGAGAAAATGATTTAAAAAAATACGAAGAATTAAACCTAAATCTTTACAACTGGTCAATCGGGATAATTAAAGGAAACACAAACGACATTTGGAACGAGATTAGAGCATATATTCCAAATTTCTTTGCAATATTTTCACAACTCGCACTTTCAACAAGTGCATCGTTTATTAACAATGAAACTACGGTAATAGCAATTGGCAATAGCGAAGAAATAGAAATTAATAATCATTACAAAGAAGACGGACTTGAAATTGAAATCACAAGTGTTCATGCAGTAAAAGGACAAACACATTGCGCTACTTTATATTTAGAATCATATTACCATAGCAATTACGAATCTGAAAGATTGACGAATCAATTCTTAGGAAATAGTTTTAATGATAATAGGGTGCATCATAAGAGTTCTATTAAAATGGCGTACGTAGGGTTTTCACGCCCAACAGATTTGCTTTGTATAGCTATTCACAAGGAAAGGTTTGATGCTCAGCTAAATGGGATTGATACCAACTTATGGGAAGTCAAAACAGTTTAAAAACTAGGGTCTGTAAAATGAACTCTGTCCAGATTACGTTTCCTTAGTGTAGAATTTTTCGATAATCTTCACTTCATTTTTAAACCCCCGTTCGGTTAAGAGTTTTATTAGTGATTGTCTTTCATATCCTGCTTCAAGTTGTAAAGGCTTAAGCTTACTTTTGTTTATGGCAGTTATAAAATCGTGACCATCGGGGTAGAAATTTGCTGATGTGATATACACGCCTTTACCAACTTTACCCTCTTTAATATATCGATCATATTGTTTAATACCAAATGGAAGAGTACGTCTAAAAAACCATTTTAAGGATGATTTCGTGTTTCGATCCCCTAACGGGATAGTTGCACCAGAATTATATCCTTTTAATTCGATAAAAATAAGTTCAGGAGGATTATTATTTACTACTATATAATCATATTCATACTTCTCGATAGTTTTTTCGCCAGCTTCGTTAACTGTTTCAGAATATAATATTTTTCCACGTTCTATATGAGTTTGGGGATATAAATTTACTATTAATGGATACATTAAAAATTCAAACAACGTACCTTTCAAATCCCTTAGTGCATCTTCTTGTCCGGCGTTCGATATGGTGTTTAATATACCAGAAATCTCTTTTTCAATATCCTCAGGATCGTCTATTAATTGAACTAAGTTTTGGGTTTTAAGTAAGATGTCAATAATCTTGGTACCGAAAATAGAGTTTATGTCGAAAGCGATAATACCCAGCTTGCCAAGTGTATTAATAACAAGTTGTGACGCAGATTTATAGACGACTATAGGGAGAACTTTTCTGCTGTCTCCTTTTGTAGAATGCCTATTGTGTTGAATTCTTTCAAAAAAAGCATCCAAATGAATTTTGGTATAATCAGAACTTAGAACAACATCGAGAACTACTAGTGTTTGTTTTTCTTTATTATCACTTTGAACGCCTAGACTAGGATTTATGCCTGTCGCTTTAGTATAGCCGTATGCATCCCAAACCAAGTTGTTTTGAACAGCACCTCTACTCGGCGTTTTCTTATTTCTGTATATCGGTTGAGAATTACCGATAATATTCGAGTTGATAAGCCAACGTAACACATCTGGTATTAAGGTACAGTCAGTAACCATCTTGTTATAATGATCTGACATCTTTTGCTTTTCTACTAGAGAACTTAATTTTTGATTCTGTTCGTAAAGAATAAGATATTCTACATTATTTTCATCCTTTTTTCTATAAATAATAGAAAGTGCTGTGAGCATATGTTCGATGTCCGACAATAAGGAAATCTTAGCCGAATTTTTCTTGATTGGAGTTGATGTGATTTTTAATGCCTCATAAATAGATACAATTCCGCCATTCATTTGCATTAACTCTAATAATCTGTATATGGGAGGACGGTATTGTTTACAAATCTTTAATACGTTTGATAAGTTTAAATTTTCCTTACTTAAAAAATACACGTACTGACCAGTACCAAACATATGGGGAGCAGATGATTTTATTCTGTCTTTCTCAACACTTCTTTTAAGAATTTGTCTTGCATACTGGGGCGTTACACCGAACTCACCTACCAAAGCTTCGTTCAATTCAATGCCTGACTTACAAAAGCTTTTCTTTAAAAGCGAAATAAGAAAAGCATTAAATTGTTCTTGATTAGTATTAGTTTTGTTTATCATTGTCACACTGCCCTTATAAATTATACTTTATTTCTTTTATCATCGTCGTAAAAAATTGAAGCTCTTTAAAGTTTAAGAAAATAAAATACTGAAAATCAATACATTAAAAAAATATAATATATTCTTGAGGTTTTAAAAAATCGTAGATAACAGATTTTGTTGTCACAAGATAGTTCTTTTTACGATTAATACTCTTATTTTATCTTCAAAATATTATAATAGAAACCTTAATAAAAAAAAGAGAGAGTTTGCTTACACAAACTCCCCAATATCAAAATTATCCAAATCACTTTTTCGCAAAGTGGAAGAACTTGGTTTAACTTCAGATGAAAGTGTGCTATCCAAAAGCTCGGCAATTTTTTGGGATGCACCTTCGATAGAATTTTCTAGTAGGCTGAATAATTCGGTTCCCTGCATTTTCTGAACTATGGCTATCGCTGTTTCCTTTTGAGCCTGTTCCAAATTTTCTTTTTGGAGCAAAGCTCCTACGGAGCTTAGTTCTTCAAAGGTAACCCCTTGAGCAAAACCATTATCGCCACCAAATGTTCCGTACCTGTTCCATTCTTCTTCCTCTTCTTCAAAATCAGGTATATTACTGAAAGCATCATCCAGTTCTTCCTGTGGAATTTGAACGTCGACGGTTTCATTGTCGTCGTATTCAATGTCTAAATTATCAGGTACAGCTTCTTGTTCAGTTATTTGGCTTTCATTGGCTGTGTTTGGCACCGAATGGCTTTTTACTGGCTTGGGTTGTCCCATAATGTCGGGCAGGTTTGCATTGACTTTTTCTTGTACAGGTTTCTTTTGGACAGGTCTTTTCTTAATGACCATCTTGTCCTGCAAAAGCAGGGTAATGACTATGAGCAGGCAAATCACAATTATTGTTTCCATAGCTATATAATGGGTTTAAAGCGTTCGTTAAAATATTCTGTAATATCGTCACCAAACTCCTTAAAATGATGTTCAAGAATATTGTCGATGTACGAGTACAGAGTGGTCTTTTCTTCTCTTGTCAGTTGCACAATACGTAGCAGTCTTTCGTGATATTCTGGACGGATATAAACTACCTTACCATTTCGACTGGATGGAAAACGATTGATCAAAAATGTCTCTTTATAATCTGCCTTCTTTGTCGCATTGCTTCGTGTTTTTTCTCTTGGTTTTATTTCTTTTTGTATTTCCTGTTTTTGATGCGTTTCGGGTATGGTAGAAGTTTGATTTCCACTCATAATATTCATTATCATTTCTTCATCAACATCAGGTTTTTCAAAGTCTTTTCTTCTTTTATCTGAGGACATACTAAACGATTTTATAGGTTGATAATTTTTAAAAACTCTTCCACAAATAGATCCAATCGGGTTGTTTTCATTAGCAGGGGTTCCGCAGGCAGCAGACTGGAACGGAATACACTGTTTGGTGTGTCGTCTGTTTCTTTTCTAAAGCGCTTGCTGTCCATTATCCGTGAACTCATTACAGATAAATCAAGCTCATTAATAACACTTTGGTACGCTTCGTATATTCCTGTCTTTTCCCGACCGTCCACTTGGTTCCAGAACAGCCACATTCTTTGTTCCTTATTCCGCTCATCGGTTTCAGGCAGTCCGATAAATGCTTTGGTAAAGCTCAACGTACTTTCCATAACCAAACGGTCGGCAGTGATTGGAGAAAAAATAAAATCCATTGTCCTTAATGTAGTAAGCACACCTTTTGTATTGGCTGTGCCCGGAAGATCGAAAAAGATGATATCAGGCTCTATTGAGGATTGTTCTATATATTCTAGTGCTTTTGACAATGCGACTTCCGCTTTGCAACTGATAATTGGATATGCTTTTTTATTAATGCTTTGGTACAGTTTCATTGCCGCCCTTTTATGGTAATCGTTTTGCATAATCGTCTTCAAATCCCGTTCTCTCATATTGGCTAAGCTGTGTTGCGGAAAGTCGCAGTCCATTACCAGCACATTAAATCCCAATCGGTAATGTAAAGCGCTGGCGAGAAGTGTTGTCATCGTTGATTTTCCAACACCACCTTTAGGTGTTGAAAAGCTAATTTTTAAAGTTTCTTTTCCTGTTTCCATATCTTAAAATTTTATTGTTATACACTTTATTTACTTGTTTCAAATTTTTGAATACTCCCTCATTTCTGTATTTCTGCCTTGTTTGTCGGAAACTTTTCTGTACAGCTTTATGCTTTCTTTTCAGCAGAGTAAATAGTGTGTTTGGGCAGCTTGTAAACTTTATAAGAGGTAAAATGCTTTACCGCTTTTATGCTTTTACATTTTTATACTTTTAAAACCTTATGCTTTTATTGCAAATTGTCTTTATGCAAACCCAATTTCTTTCATTCCCTGTTTCTTTTTTTTACTACCTGTATTAAAACTGTAGGGCAAATTAAGCGAATGATTTATCCGCTTTTTGTTGTGTGGCAGTGTTAGGCACCCAAAGGCATTGTTTGGCTGGGTGTTGTATTGCAACACTCTTAAAAGCAAGGCTTTACTTTGTTAAATAAATTTTAACAACAGATTTATGCAAAGCTTTTTAGACAAATCAGAGATAACAGTGAACAGCAGTGAGCTGTTTTTTCCTGTTACAATTAATCCGTCCCGCAGGGCGGATTTTTGTGTTCGAAAGAACACGGCAAGTTGTGTTCTCAGCATCTCAAAAGTATTTTCCGATGCAGAACAACTTGCCCTTGCAGGGGGCTGGAAAACACCTTCCGAAGTCAGGGTTTTGTATGGATTAAAAATGGATTAATTATGAACGAAAGCAACAAAAAACAAGTGAACAAACCTATTGGACGTCCACTTAAAACAGATCCAGCGACCATACGGTACACCGTTTCCTTTAACGAGCAGGAGCACGCTCAATTTCTTGCTCTTTTTGACAAATCAGGTATGCAGGTAAAGGCACATTTTATTAAGTCCTGCATTTTTGATAAGACAATCAAGACCATTCAGATTGACAAAGGAACAGTCGATTTCTATATGCGATTGACTTCATTTCATAGCCAATTTCGCAATGTCGGTGTGAATTACAATCAGATTATTAAACTGCTTTACAAGAATTTTTCAGAGAAAAAAGCATCAGCTTATCTCTTTAAACTGGAAAAGCAGACTGTTAAAATGGCGATGTTATGCCAACAAATAATTGAATTAACAGAAGAATTTGAAACAGAGTATCTGAAAAACCAGTCTAAAAAATGATAGCAAAAATTGGTAGGAGCGAAAATTTGTATGGTGCGTTGGCGTACAATAATCTGAAAATTGAAAAGGAAAGCGGACAAATTCTGCTTACAAATAAGATAATTGAAACTGCAAACGGACAATATAGCGTAGCACAATTAGCCCAGTCTTTTGCTCCTTACCTGATTGCAAATCGTAATACAGAAAAACATACGCTGCATATTTCGCTAAATCCCGACCCAAGCGATAAGGTTTCTGATGACAAATTTCGGGAAATGGCACAACAGTATATGCAGGAAATGGGTTACGGCGAACAGCCTTTTATAGTATTCAAGCATACCGATATTGACCGCAGCCATATTCATATTGTTTCGGTTTGTGTAGATGAAAACGGTAAAAAGATTTCGGACAAGTTTGAAAAAATGCGTTCGATGAACGTTTGTAGGGAACTCGAAAAATACCACGGATTAATACCTGCAACGGACAAAGAGCGTCAGCAGAACGATAAGATTTTCCGTCCAGTAAATTACAAAGCAGGCGATGTTAAAAGTCAGATTGCATCTGTCGTTCGCCATCTCCAAAACTATTACCAATTCCAAACATTAGGCGAATACAATGCTTTGCTTTCTTTGTTCAATATTACAACAGAGAAAGTTGAGGGCGAATTACGAGGAATGCCACAACAAGGTTTACTTTACATTCCATTAAACGAAAAAGGCGAAAGAGTTGGGCATCCGTTCAAAGCCTCCTTGTTTGGAAAAAGTGCGGGTCTTGTTGGCTTGGAACTGCATTTCGAATACAGCAAAATGAAACTAAAAAACCATCCAGTTAAGCAAACTTTGAAATCTGTCGTTACCATTGGACTGCAATCCACAGATAATGAACAAACATTTAAAAGAAAATTAGCGGAACAAGGTATCAATGTGGTAATACGAAGAAACGATACGGGTCGTATTTACGGAATGACATTTATCGACCATAATTCCAAAGCGGTTTGGAACGGTTCACGTTTGGCAAAGGAACTTTCTGCCAATATTTTTAATGATTATTGGAACAATAATATTAAGCCTGAAATAAAAGAGTCTACCGAATTGCAACCCAAATTATCTACATCAAATGATGCAGATTTTTCTGCGGAAGAACCACATCATTTGTTCGACTTTGTACATACTTCTGATAAACACGAAGACGGTTTAATTGAAGCGTTAGGCGGATTAATCCCCGAAGCCCAGGGCGACGATTACGAAGAACAGGACTTTGCCAATAAGATGAAGAAGAAAAGGAAAAGACAGAGAGGTCAGAAGTAATATTTAGCCAAACACTGCCATAGAACGCCATTGAGTGCTACATTCTTAGAACCACTCCATAGAGCTTTTAAATTCACGCCCGAACATTAAAAATTAAAATAATGCAGGGAGAAGACGATTTAAGAGGACTTGCCAAGATCATGGCATTTATGCGGGCAGTAAGTATCCTTTCGGTACTGATGCACCTATATTGGTTTTGCTACGGTTTCTTTTTAGAACGTGGTTGGACATTAGAAGTCATCAACAAAATATTAGGCAATTTCGACCGAACGGCAAGTTTGTTTTCACATACCCTTTACACAAAAGTCTTTGCTTTGGTCTTATTAGCTTTGAGTTGTTTGGGAACAAAAGGAGTTAAAAACGAGAAGATAACCTGGTTTAAAATTTACGTAGCCTTAGGGGTTGGTTTTGTATTGTTCTTTCTGAACACATCATTACTAAAATTACCTCCAGTAATAGGTACATTTCTGTATATTCTTACTATCTCGTTAGGCTATATCGCTTTAATGATGGCAGGTGTTTGGATGAGTCGATTACTGAAAAATAATTTAATGGACGATGTTTTTAATCATGAGAACGAGAGCTTTCAGCAAGAAACAAAGCTGATGGAAAACGAATATTCCGTCAACCTACCTACCAAGTTTTACTACAAAAATAAATGGAACAACGGCTGGATAAACATTGTAAATCCGTTCAGGGCAACGATTGTGTTAGGGACTCCAGGCTCGGGAAAATCGTATGCGATCGTCAACAATTACATCAAGCAACAGATCGAGAAAGGTTTCTCAATGTACATCTACGATTTTAAATTTGACGACCTTTCAACCATTGCCTATAATCATTTGCTGAAGCATCGGGATAAGTACAAAGTACAGCCGAAATTTTATGTTATAAATTTTGATGATCCACGCAAAAGTCATCGTTGCAATCCACTCAATCCCGGCTTTATGACGGATATATCCGATGCTTACGAAGCGGCTTATACAATAATGCTCAACCTCAACAGATCGTGGATACAAAAGCAAGGAGATTTCTTTGTAGAAAGTCCAATCATTCTATTGGCTGCTATTATTTGGTATCTAAAAATCTACGATAATGGTAAGTATTGTACATTCCCACACGCTATTGAATTACTAAATAAAAAGTACTCGGATGTGTTCACGATTTTAACCTCTTATCCTGATTTAGAAAACTATTTATCGCCCTTTATGGATGCTTGGCAAGGCGGTGCACAAGACCAGTTGCAAGGACAAATCGCATCTGCTAAAATTCCATTATCAAGAATGATTTCTCCTCAATTATATTGGGTGATGACCGGCGATGATTTCACGCTTGATATCAACAATCCGAAAGAACCAAAGATTTTGTGCGTGGGTAATAATCCAGATCGTCAAAATATCTATTCTGCGGCATTAGGTTTATACAATTCAAGAATAGTTAAGCTCATCAATAAAAAAGGACAGTTAAAAAGTTCGGTTATTATAGATGAATTACCGACGATTTACTTTAGAGGATTGGACAATTTGATTGCTACAGCTCGAAGTAATAAAGTGGCTGTTTGTTTGGGCTTTCAGGATTTTTCACAACTCATTCGTGATTATGGAGATAAAGAAGCTAAGGTTATTCAAAATACGGTAGGTAATATTTTTAGTGGACAGGTTGTTGGAGAAACAGCAAAGAACTTATCAGAACGATTCGGTAAAGTGTTGCAGAAACGTCAAAGTATGACCATTAATCGAAATGATAAATCTACTTCTATTTCAACGCAACTGGATAGTTTGATACCTGCTTCTAAAATTTCAACTTTAACGCAAGGAATGTTTGTTGGGGCTGTATCCGATAATTTTGATGAACGTATTGAGCAAAAGATATTTCACGCTGAAATTATCGTTGATAATGAAAAGGTAGCCACTGAAACTAAAGCTTATCAAAAGATTCCTCAAATTTTAGCTTTTACCAATGAGAATGGAGAAGATACGATGAAACAAGAAATTGAGCGTAATTACGGACAAATAAAACAAGATGTTTTACAGATCATTGAAACAGAAATGGAACGCATCAAGAATGACCCAGGTTTACAGTATTTGATACAACAAAAGGAATGATCGTTTTCTTGTAAGACTCTGTAAATGGGGGGGGGGCTAACGGCTTTCGTGATGATTTTACCTTATATATAGCATTTAGATATAAAATCGTTAAAATGTGGAATAGAACGTATTCGATTTTCCGGTTCCTTTGTCTATATGACAGCATTTTTAGGTGTTTTGATTCATAAAATACCAAATCTTATTCTATTATTTCGGATAACCTGAAATTTTTGACTGTATTATTTTCGTCAGATATTTAAAAAGAATCTAGATATTCGCCTCTTTCACAAACTGTCTGATTTCCCCATTTTGAAATTGCTTCCAAAACGGGAATAAAGCTCTTTCCAAAATCGGTTAAACTGTAAATTACCTTTATTGGAGGTTTTTTGCCATAGACTTTTCGGGATATTAATCCGTCTTTTTCCAATTGTTTAAGTTGTAAACTTAAGGTCATTTCTGTGACAGTCTGCATTTCTTTACGAAGCTCACTGTATCGCCTATCTTCATTTTTTAAATGGTGTAATATTACAGTTTTCCATTTTCCACCCACTAAATCCATTGTCAGGCTAACCGCACAAGGGTAAGTTTTGTCTTTAAACTTTACGTTTCTCATATCTTTTTTTACAGCTATCAAACTTGATAGTTATTGCAAATGCAATTTACTAAAAATACTTTTGTAGCTATAATTTTTATAGTATAATTTTTAAAAATGAAAAAATATGGCATTAGTTATTTTAGCGCATCCGAATCTAGATAAGTCAGTAGCGAACAAAACAATCATTGAAGAATTGCGAAAAAGTAATTTACAGTTAGAAATACGAAATCTTCATGAATTGTATCCTGATTTTAAAATTGATATTCAAGCGGAGCAACAAGCTTTATTACGGCATGAAACAATTGTTTTCCAATATCCATTCTTTTGGTTGAATATACCTTCTATTTTGAAGCAATGGTTTGATACGGTGTTTGAATACCAATTTGCTTACGGTTCGAAAGGAGACAAATTGAAAAACAAAAATTTTGTTTCGAGTTTCACCATTGGTTCGCCCGAAAATGCTTATCAAACATTAGGCAAGCATAATTTCCGCGTTTATGAATTTTGTAAGAGCATTGAGCAAACCGCGCATTATGCTCAAATGAATTACATGGAGCCCTTATATTTTTATGGTGCATCTTCAACAGGAAAATTCAATACCGAAGATGACATAAAAATTAATGCAAAAGAACATGCGAACAAACTGATTACTAAGTTAAGGGAACTTGAATAAAGTTCCTGTAATTTATATCGGGAGAAAAGGGAGAAACAGGTTATAATAATCTTTAATTGTGAAAATCTATTTAAAAACAGAATTTTTGTATTCGGTTAAATTGGCACCAGCTTGCTTTTTGAAAAATTTGTTCAAGTGGCTTCCATCATTGAAATTAAATTCATCGGCAATTTCATTTATCCGCATATCGCTATATTTTAGTCTGTTTTTGATGAGCCTTGTTTTATATTTTGAAATGTAGTCCTGTAAAGTTTCACCGCATTGAGCTTTAAAGAAGCGTCCTAAATAGCTTTCGGAAATGTTGAACCGGTCACTGATCGTTATTGTTCTTAATTTTTCAGGGGCATAAATATTATCGTGAATATAATTGAGGATATTCACAAAACGTTTGTCAAAGTTCTCTTGCAAGTTCGCTAACTGATAACAAGAAATACTTCTTGCTATAACGACTAACAGAGCGTTGATCAAATACTTCTTTAACTCTTCATTGAATAGATCGGATTTATTTATAGTCTGCAAAATTGTACCTATTATGGATTTTACAATAACCTTGTCTGGCTGATCCTTAAGTATATTTCCCGTTATTTTTGTTGCATTGTTAAGCAGACATTCCAGATGGTTTAAATTCTTCCAATCGTATTCGTTCAGATAGGAGCGGTTAAAGCGTATCAGTAGAAATTCGGTGGTAGTAACCACGTCAAACGTATGTATATCTTCGGGAGTTAAAAGAAATAGATCATTTGTCTGGTAGCTGTTTCTATTTTCGTTAAATGTCTGAAACCCATTTCCAGAGATAACAAAAACCAACTGAAAGAAACTGTAGACTCTATCCCGTATTGGACATTCGTTTACTTTTTCATAAATGATCTCTACCGGTGTTTCTATATTTTCTTTTCTCATTGGTACAAAAATACATAATAATAGAAAATATGTACCGATAAACTTGTTGCGATTGGGTTTAAATTTGTCTGAAAATAATTTGATAATGAAAGCAATTGTATTAAAAAAATTCGGAGGGGTTGAAAATCTTGAAATACACGAGATCGCAAAACCAACGATCTTGAAAGATGAAGTTTTGGTCAAAGTAAAAGCGTTCAGTATTAATCCCGTTGATGTTAAGACAAGAGACGGCGAAGCACTTGCCGATATGTTGAAAGACGACTCGCCAATTATTTTAGGTTGGGATATTTCAGGGACTGTCGTAGAAGTTGGGAAAAATGTTGATCTTTTTCATGTCCATGATGAAGTTTTCGGAATGGTCAACTTTGTAGGGCACGGAAGGGCTTATGCAGAATACGTTGCTGTACCTGCCGAGCAAATAACACAAAAACCTGATAACATTTCACATATAGAAGCCGCAGCAAGTCCATTGGTGGGATTGACGGCTTGGCAAGCTTTTACCCATTTTGGGAAGCTACAGCAAAACGATAAGATCCTAATTCATGGAGCTTCTGGCGGTGTAGGGCATTTTGCTGTTCAGATAGCCAAGTATCTTGGAGCGTACGTCATCGGCACTTCGTCTGCTAAGAACAGAGAATTTGTATTAGAACTCGGAGCAGACGAACATATTGATTATAAAACGGAAGCGTTTGAAAAGCGATTGAACAACATTGATTTTGTTTTAGAAACCATTGGTTATGACAATTTTCGAAAATCGGTCAGTGTGCTTCGGGAGAATGGTACGATTGTCAATCTGCCATCGGGTTTGACCGAAGAAGATGAAAGAGAAGCAGAACAAAAAAACTTAAATGCCTGTTACTTTATGGCCGTATATTCGAGCGGAAAGGATATGAAAATCATTGCAGATCTATTGGAAAAAGGGATAATCAAACCACATATCCAACAGGTATATAATTTTAACCAGATTCGGGAAGCACACCTGCAAGTCGAAACAGGAACGACCAAAGGAAAAGTTATTGTGGCGATTTAATATAAATCGCCCTCTTTCAATAATGAGTTACTCAAAGTGACACGATAAACCATGATGTTTTTTTACCTTTCCTAGGTCTATTTTGTGTTCTGCAAGAACTCTTTATGAGTAATTCCCCATTCTTCCAACTGTTTTAATATCGGAATTAGTTGCATGGCGCTTTCGGTCAGTTTATATTCCACACGTGGAGGTACTTCGGCATAAACGGTTCGGGTTACTAATTTATTCTCTTCCATTTTGCGGAGTTGTAGCGTCAGCATGCGTTCCGTGATATTCGGAATACGTTTTCTCAATTCGCCAAAACGAAGTTTTCCTTTAGCTAAATGGCAACAGATTGCCAGTGTCCATTGTCCTCCAATCAGGTTGGTAGCATAAATCTGTCCGCAATCAGAGCTTAATAGCTGCTTGTTTTCATAATTGACCGATGTCTCCTTTATTTTACCCATACTTACATTTTTGTTAGTACCATACAATAGGTTGCTAAGATATGAAATTGAATGTTACCTCAGTACTTTTGTATGGTAATCTTAAAATCAAAATAGAAATGTACAGACAAATTTTGACCTTCATAGCATGTTTAATAACCCTCAACAGTTTTTCACAGAGCACCCAATTTACAAAGAGTATGGACGACTTATCCACTCGATTGGTAACTGACCAAGAAGTTGCGGGTGTCAACGTTCTAATCTTTAAAGATGGTGAAGTTTTGTATAATAAAGCTTTTGGTTATGCCGATACTAAAACGAAACAACCATTACGTACAAATCATATCTTTCGTATCGCTTCTCAAACCAAAGCAGTAACAAGTGTAGCGGTGATGAAGCTTTTGGAACAAGGAAAAATCCTATTAGATGATCCCATTTCGAAATACATCCCACAATTTAAAGACCCAAAAATACTTGACAAATTTAATCCTGTTGACAGTAGCTATACTACTATTTCTGCACAAAGAGAGATAACTATTCGGGATTTATTGCGTCATACTTCAGGTATAGATTATCCAGTGATTTCGGATGATACAAGAATGAAGACAATCTATGCAAAAGCAGGAGTAGTAACAGGTATCGGCAGCAAGGGTACGTTGAAAGAAAAAATGGAATTGCTTGCCAAACAACCCTTGCGAAACCAACCTAACACTGCTTTTACTTATGGTCTAAATACGGATGTTTTGGGTTATTTAGTGGAGATCGTCAGTGGTGTTTCATTGGATACATTTTTCCAAAAAAACATATTCGAACCACTACAAATGACAGATACACAGTTTAAAATATCACAGGATAAGGCTAACCGTTTAGTTTCCGTCTCGGAGAAAACGGATAAAGGTTTTGCAAAAGTTAACCATCCTATTTACGAAAACAGTGGAGTGGATTATCCATTGGCAGACGGAATATATTTATCGGGGGGCGCGGGTTTGACGTCCACAACAGCAGATTATGCAAAATTCTTACAGATGTTACTGAATAAAGGGATATATAACGGACAGAGAATTTTAGGGGCAAAAACCATTGAGCTGATGATTACCAACCAACTTTCACAAGAGGTAATATCACATGGTGATCCAGATTTTCGCTTTGGTTTAGGTTTTGAATTGGTTACTGATGAGAACAAGTTTGCACGATCTCCAAGTGTAGGTACTTTTTCTTGGGGAGGTGCATTTAACACCCATTATTGGGCTGATCCAAAGGAAAACATCATTGGCTTGATTTATACACAGGAATATTTCCCTACTTCTTATAATGATTTGGGAACGCTGTACAAAAATGTAGTATATGCGAATTTGGAAGCAGAATAGACAGACGTAAATCAATTTAAACGCGCAAAAATATGATAGACAAAGAAATAAAAGACTTAACTCAAAGTCTTATCGATAATGGAACAAAATACAATTTGGATTTTCTCTATAATATTTATGATGAGAATTTAAAATTCATACGCATTGATCATGAAAACAATATACAGGTTTTAACAAAATCGGATAATATGGATTTCTTCAAAACTCTGAAAGAAAACAATGCTGAACCATTAAATAATGATGCTGAGTTTCATTATGCGGATAATGATGGAGAAAACGGATTTATCGTATTGACCCGAAAAATGAAACAGATGGAGGTTGAACAGGAATTTTTATTCAATATCTATTGGAGGAAGATTGGCGGGAATTGGAAAATCATCAGGGAAACAGTGTATATCAGGTAGATTGAAAAGGAGATGAATAAAAGAAAAAGTTTTATGAAGACATTAATTGTAGTTATCCATCCTGACATGAAAACTTCAAAAATCAATAAAAGATGGATTGAAGAGCTAAGCAAATATCCAGATAAATACCATATACATCAGCTCCATAAGGTTTATCCTGATGAAAAAATAGATATTGAAGCAGAGCAAAAACTGATAGAACAATACGACAAAATCGTGTTTCAGTTTCCTTTTTATTGGTTTAATTGTCCTCCGTTTTTCAAAAAATGGTTAGACGAAGTTTTGACCTATGGCTGGGCTTATGGCAGTAAAAGCGGATACAAGGTTTCGGGCAAGAAAATCGCTCTGGCAATTTCGGCAGGAATTGACGAACACGAATACCATTCATCAGAAAAATACAAATATACATTGGATGAATTATTGCGCCCTTTTGAGTTGACTTTTGAATATATAAAAGCCGATTACAGACCGTTCTTCGCATATTATGGAATTGAATTGAACAGTACGGAAGAATGGATTGAGCAAAGTGTAATCCCATATTTGGATTTTTTAAATAATCTTTAAAAAAGAATATGGTACACTTCGGGAAACGGTTATCAAGAAAATGAAGGAACTGGACGAAAAGTAGGTTGTAGTAATGAATTTAGGGGTATTGCAAAGAGAATAGAAATTTACTCATTCCTATTCTCTTTCCCCCAATGTCTCAAGGTTACCAAAACGCTTTCGAGACTTTTCCCTTTTTCGCTGATACTGTATTCTACTCTTGGGGGTACTTCCCGATAATCCGTTCGGATAATAAGACCATCGGTCTGTAATTCCTTAAGTTGTTTTATCAGCATTCTTTCCGTGATATTGGGGAGCTTGCTTTTAATTTCAGAATATCGCAAAACATCGTTATCGAGTAAAGAAGCTAAAACACCTACTTTCCACCTGCCGCCGATGACGGATAAGGTATAGAACATACCGCAATTTTCTACAAGGTCTATTTCGTTCAAAAAGTTTGTTGAATTTTTAAAAATAGATTTGTTATGGAAAACGAGTTAAATAAAAGAAGAATGTTTAACGACAATCAAAAGCAGTTAAAACAAAAACATAAGTGTATGCTCTGTCTAACAGCAGAATAGAATGTAAAACATCTTTTTATCTCTACATCATTATTGTCCCTATTGTTTGATTATGTAATTTTACAAACACATAATTGGATAAAGTCAGATTATTCTTACAAGACGATTAAAAGGTGAAAAATACAGGTATCACATTTAAAGAATTTACAAAGACATACATCAGGGATTTTCCTGATAAGTTTCGGTATTTGGATACACCTGTACAAATCTATAATGTAGATGATTTATTTACTAAAAACATTGTCACTCCAACACCACTCTTAAAAGCTAATTTTAATTTCATTGTATTTACTACAAATGGAAATTTTGAACAACAGGTTGGAAATGAAATAAAGAAAGTGTCTGAAAATCAAGCTTTGTTAGTAATGCAAGGCGAGGTTACATCGTTGTTGAGGCAATCAAAAAATGTGAAAGGCTATTATATCACTTTTGATGATAAAATATTGCAACAATTCAAAGACCAAAGCTATTTTATAAAGCTGTTTACGGTTGCTCCCATCATTCAAATTAATAGCAATGACAGTGATTTTTTAGAGCAGGTTTGTAAACTTATAATTCAGGAATTAGAAACGTCAAAACTAGATGAACAAATTGTACTCTACCTTTTTCAATCTTTATTACTGAAGCTCTTAAAATCTTCCGAGTTAAAAAAAGGTTTGTCGAGGCAATTTGATATTGCGATTTCTTTTAGGGAATTAGTGTATACTCATTATTCTGAGCCTTACAGCATAAACGATTATGCAAATAGACTCAATATCTCATCAAATTATTTAAACCGTTGTATTCAGAACGTTTGGAACAAATCAGCCAAACAGTTTACACAGGAGTTCATCATTATTCAATCTCAAAAGTACTTACAAGATTTTTCCGAACCCATCTCAAGCATTGCTTATCATTTAAATTTTAGTGACCCATCCTATTTCGGTAGGTTATTTAAAAAAACAATTGGCATCTCACCACAAGAATATCGTTCAAAAATAATGCACGATTTGTCCGAGTAGTAGAACTCCCAATCCTTACGTGTTTGCATTAAAGTAGCCAATTTTGCACTATTGATTAGAACAAAATGGACATTGCATTATGCTTAAAACTTTCACTATTATAGGATATTTAGAGGGTATCTCTTATTTAATTTTATTTTTCAACATGCTCATAATCAAAAATATTGATATAGGGCTGTACAAAGACTTATTATTTCCAATAGGTATATCACACGGATTTTTGTTCATCGCATATTTCATCTTGGCTATAATGCTAAAAGTAGAATTGAATTGGAGTTTCAAAAAGTTTCTTTTGATTTTTATAGCATCTTTAATTCCTTTCGGAACATTTTATTCAGATAGAAATTGGTTACAGAGAATATAACACTTAATATCTATAAATATGAACATCTTTCTATTTGGAGCAACAGGCGGAACAGGAAAAGAAATCTTAATAAAATTGTTAGAACAAAAACACCAAGTGTTCGCTTTAGTCCGAAACCCTGATGTGTTAGGCATTACAGACGATAATCTAAAAATCGTCAAAGGCAGTATTTACAATTCCGAAACGTATCAAAATGAGTTAAGCAGATGCGATTTTGTAATTTCTGCATTAGGTACAGGAACATCAAGAAAGCCAACAGATATTTACTCAAAAGGTGGGCAGCAGATTGTTACAGCGATGCAGAAAGTAAATGTAAAAAGGCTTATCACGCTGACTGCAGGCGCGTTTGACCCTACTGACCCTGCGACCCGAAACTTCATTGTAAAATACCTTGTTCAACCATTGTTTAAAAACATCTATTCCGACATGCAGAAATGGGAAGCTATTTTGGAAAACAACACCAGCATTGATTGGACTATAATTAGACCAAGCCGACTGCTAAATGGAAAAGAAAAAGGTAATTATCGGATACAAATCGACCATTGCCCTAAAGGTGGCAGTAAAATCAATCGAAGTGATTTAGCAAACTTTATTGTTAAGCAAATTAATTCAAATAAATACATTCATAAAAAGGTCGCTATTGCTTATTAAAATGAAAACAGTTGAGATATTTAAAACGAACATTCAGAATAATAAAGATGCTGATAAAATAACAACATCTCTTTTATCGCTGTACCCTATTTACCTAATCAACTTTGATCTTGAAGATGAGGAAAATATCCTACGTATTGAAACTCATAAGTTTGAGATCAAAACAGACGAAATAATCAAGTATATAATTAAACGAGGCTACAGTTGTAAGCTAATAAAATAACTTTTAGAGCTACGTAACAGAGTGGCTATCCAATGAAATAATAAATAAAACGATAATCTACGGTTTGAAACTTCATCCATAAAGAAACTAGCTAATAATGACATCTTCATTAAATCATATTATTATTGAAATAGTGCAAAAAAAATGAAGGAACTGGACGGAAAGTAGCTTATAGTAATGAATTTAGGCTATTGCAAAAGAGAGTAGAAATTTTTATTTATTCCTATTCTCTTTTCCCCAATGTCTTAACGTTACCAAAACGCCTTCGAGACTTTTCCCTTTTTCGCTGATACTGTATTCTACTCTTGGGGGTACTTCCCGATAATCCGTTCGGATAATAAGACCATCGGTCTGTAATTCCTTAAGTTGTTTTATCAGCATTCTTTCCGTGATATTGGGAAGGTTACTTTTAATTTCAGAATACCGCAAAATCTCGTTATCGAGTAAAGTAGCTAAAATACCTACTTTCCACCTGCCGCCGATGACGGATAAGGTATAGAACATACCGCAATTTTCTACAAGGTCTATTTCGTTCAAAAAATTTGTTGAATTCTTCTTTCGCATAACATTTAGTTTGTACATACAATTTTGTAGGTACTTGTTTGATGCAAAGGTATGAAATAATTTTGTGGAGTATTAAAACAAGAAAAGTATGAAACAGAAAGTATGGCTGATTACGGGAGTATCAAAAGGCTTAGGAAGAGAAATTGCAAAACAGGTCGTTGCCACAGGCGATATAGTTATCGGAACTGTACGAAATAAGGAAGACAAAGTAGCTTTTGAAAACGGTGTGGATGCAAAAGCATTCACTATTGATTTGGCTGAAACAAAACTTATACCGACCCTTATAAATTCGATTATCAAGGAACACGGACAAATTGATGTATTGGTTAACAATGCAGGGTTCGGAGCATTTGGAATGATAGAGGAATTTGAGGAGGAAGAAATTATCAATCAGTTCAATGTGAATTTCGTTGCCGTATGGAAACTTTGTCAAGCAGTACTTCCCTATATGAGAGACAATGGCAGCGGAACAATTGTCCAAATATCATCCCGAGCAGGAATTATGGCAGGTGTTGGTAACGGCATTTATGCTTCAAGCAAATTTGCCTTGGAAGGAATGAGCGAAGCATTGAAGCAGGAGGTTGAGCCTTTTGGCATTAAAATAATGTTGGCAGAATTAGGAGCACTGAGAACAGATTTTTTCGGGGCATCTGTTAAATATGCTAAGAACAATTTGCCTTTTTACACTGAGAATTTAACGGATATAAGAACCAATACTAAAAACCTTCATGGTCAACAATCCGGTAATCCCATCAAAGTAGCACAGGCTATTATTGAAGCCGTAAACGACAATGTTCCTACTTTTCGTCTGCCGCTAACAGCAGGTACAATCGACGCTATGAAAGCAAAAATTATAGAGTTTCAAAAGGCTATTGAATGGAACGAAAACATCGCACGAAGCATGGATTATTAATCATATAATAAGATACAATAATGAATATTTCTTTTAAAACGATAGCATACTGGTTATGCTATGTATGGTATTTGTATATCATTGCACCATCAGCAATAAAAAAAATCATACAACATTCAGGAATGATGCAAAGTATGCAATCGTTGGGTTTTGACAAAACTTGGACGATAACTATCGGCATAGCTGAAATCATAGGTGTGCTACTTGTTATTGCAGGATTGTACAAATCACAATTCCGAACATTGGGTATTTTGCTTTTATTTCCCTTTGCCATTGGTGCGTTTACAACGCATATGGCACATCAAGAGTATTTTCACTTCTATAATTCGCTGATTATGTGTTTTCTCTCTTTTATTTTATTGTGCCTTGACGAACGAGTTAAGATAAACCTATCACCAATTGTAAAAAAAGTAAAATGAAGCATCACGAAAAATTACCTGTAATTTCTCTTTTAGCACTTACCGTCTCTGGTTTTATTGCTATAATAACCGAAACGTTGCCAGCAGGGTTGCTTCCACAGATTAGTAGTGGTATTGGCGTTTCAGAGGCTTATGCAGGTCAGTTCATTACTTTATATGCATTGGGGTCGGTATTGTCCGCCATTCCTGTAATCAGTTGGACAAGGAACTGGAACAGAAAACCCTTGCTTTTACTGGCAGTGGCAGGCTTTTTCGTTTTCAATTTGACCACTTTTTTCTTGCAGTCGTATTACCTTTTATTGGCTGTCCGTTTTATGGCAGGAGTAAGTGCAGGTATAATCTGGGGATTGCTAACAGGCTACACCATACGGATGGTCAGCCCAGAGTTAGCAGGAAAAGCCTTAGCTATTGTTGGAGTAGGTCAGCCAATTGCTTTGTCTTTGGGTGTGCCATTAGCCACTTGGTTGGGTGGCACGATTGGTTGGGCAACTATTTTCTTAATCATTGCCATACTGTCCTTAATCGTATTGTTTTGGATTATATTCTTAGTTCCCGATTTTTCGGTAGAACAAAAAACAGAAAGTACACCATTTAATGCCGTTTTTTCAAACAAGAAAATTCAAAAGATATTATTCATAACATTATTTTGGATTTTAGCTCACAATTTATTGTACACTTATATTGCTCCCTATCTAACTGCAAAGGATTTGGTAAACCAAATTGATTGGGTATTGCTTTTGTTCGGTTTATTTTCCATACTCGGAATTTGGTTAACAGGATTATGGATAGACAAGCATTTACAAAAATTAGTTCTCATCAATTTAGGTTTATTCGTGTTTGCAGGAGTTTTACTTTGGTTCGGAAATTCCAATTCTACCGTTATTTTAATGGGTATAGCAATGTGGGGCTATTCTTTTGGCGGAGCTCCGATATTATTGCAAAAAGATTTGGCTGATGTTGCCAAAGAAAATGTAGATATAGCCCAATCAATCTTCGTTACGGTATTCAATCTTGCCGTGGCAGGTGGCGGATTATTGGGCGGTGTGTTGCTGGAGTATTTAGGAGTAAATTATATTTTAATTGCTTTGGTACTGCTTACTTTGGTAGCTTTTGCTGTAGTAAATTTCGATAGAATACATACTCAATCGTTATCAAAATGAGAATATTATTTTTATCCGTAATAGCATTTTCAGGGGGCGTTTGTTTAGCTGTTCAGGCAGGTTTCAATTCACAATTAGGTGTACTGCTCAAAAAGCCGATTTTTGCTTCTGTAGCTACATCTATAAGCAGTATTTCCTTTGCGTTACTGTTTATCTTGTTCAGTCAAAAAGAAAAATTAGATTGGCATATCACGAAAAATGTCCGTTGGTATTTGTGGTTTATAGGGGGCTTGTTTAGCATTGTAGGCATTACGCTTTATTATTATACAATACCTAAGGTAGGAATAGCAAATGTGATTTCATTAGGCTTATGCGGACAGCTGATATTCTCTGTTATAGCAAGTTATTACGGCTGGTTTGATATCGTGCCCGAAAGTATTTCTTTTAAAAAAATTACAGGGATATTATTATTGACAATCAGTGTATTCCTTATCAACTCTAAATAATCTATAAAATATGAAATTTTTAAAAAGTACAACTACAAAATATAACTATGCAAATATTGAATAATTTGAAATGGAGATACGCAACCAAAAAGTTTGATGTTGATAAAAAAATCAGCGACAAACAACTTTCCTATTTGAAAGAAGCTGTACGCTTGTCCGTATCATCCTATGGCTTGCAGTTGTACAAAGTATTAATAATATCTGACCCCGAAATAAAAAAACAGCTACAACACCTTTGTTGGAACCAAAGCCAGATTACCGACTGTTCACATCTGTTTATTTTTTGCAGTTACAAAAACTATAACGATAATGATGTGGACGATTATATTAAACTTTTAGCTACGGAACAAGGACTTGAATACGCAACACTTGAAGGCTACGGTGCTTTTATCAAAGGTAAAGTTTCGGAAAAAACAGCTGCGGAGCAAACCGCTTGGCTCGAACGGCAACCTTATTTGGCAGTTTCAAACCTAATAATGGCTTGTGCAGAACAACAGATAGACACCTGTCCAATGGAGGGGTTTACACCTGAAGATATAAACCGTTACTTCCAATTAGACAATGAAAATCTGAATGCGGTTGTAATGGTAGCCGTTGGTTACAGGTCGGAAGGTGATACTGCCCAACACAGGAAGAAAGTTAGAAAAGCGGAAAATGATTTGTTTAAAGTATTATAATAGATTAAAGCTTTTCTATTTCAAAAAGTGAAACGATAATATTTCAATTGACTAAATGGATAAATTCTACAATGAAGCACTTTCTAAGTTGGAAGCATCAATCACCGAAACTGGGATTGATGCTGATTGTTCTGTACAACGGATAGAGGCTGTTATACAGCTGATTATAAAATATTTATCCATAGTAAAAGAGCATGTCTTAAAAAAAGGATTTAAGAATAGTAGTGAAGAAGTCTACTTTTTCAAATATCAGAAACCTGTCATTGTTGCAAAACTCATTTACTACAATGCCGTTTACAAAATCGAGACAAAGAAACCCTATGGTGCAAAGCCTATAAGGAAGTACCTCAATAAAGAACTGAAAAAGCTAAAAAGGTTCTTTGACAACAACCTCGATTTTTACAAGTACTACCGTAGCAATAACTCGTTCCTTGACGAGAAATTCTTTGTTCGTGGAAATCATGATGTAAAGCTGTGGCTTGACACCTATTACTTTGAGTCCGACCAAACTTTTTCAACATCCCATGATTACAAAGTCGCCAAAATAATGGCAAATGATTTGATTCAGGTTTACATTGAAGATCAGCTTTATAAGAATACCGAGCAAAACGATAGACAAATAGACGTTCCTAAATTGAATTGGACAGGAAGCAAAGCTTCAGCTATTGAACTCATCTATGCATTGTATCATCAAGGAGTCTTTGATAATGGGAATACAGATATTAGACTGATTGCAAAGTATTTTGAATCGGTTTTTAATATTGATCTGGGAGATTTTTATCATACATTCATGGAGCTTAAATCTCGAAAAATAAATCGCACAAAATTTATGGACAATCTGCGAGATACCTTGATTAAAAAAATGGACGAATTCGATGAAAAGTTGAAAAAATAAGTCAGAATTACATATTTTTCTAAACTTTAAATATTTTACAATTTGATTATTTTGGAACGTTCGGTTTAATATTATATATTTGCACCCAATATGGCAAGAAATAAAGAATTTGATTACGATGATAAACTGGAAATAGTACGAAATCTATTTTGGGAAAAAGGCTATAATGCTACTTCTATGCATGATATTGTAGAAACAATGAATTTGAATAGAAGTAGCATTTATGATACCTATGGTAATAAGCGTGATCTATTTTTAAAATGCCTTTCTAATTACGCCTCTTTCAAAGAAAATCAATACTTAAAAGCCTCTAAAGCAAAGGAAAAAGCTATTGAAGCGTTAGAATATGTTATCCGTGATGTTGTTGAACAGACATTAACGGATAATAAATCTTGCTTAATTGTGAAAACTATATTTGAAGTAGCTCCGTTTGACGAAGAAATAAAACTTCTTCTTCAGAAAAGAGGAAATACATTACAGTCAATCTTGGAAGATTTGATAATACAGGCTCAAAAAGATGGAGATATTAAAAGTAAAAGAGATGCTAATATTATCGCCAGATATATTCTTTCATCATTTAGCACTTATTGGAGTCATTATATTCTTAGTAATAATAAAAAAGAAGTTATAGAAATGGTTGACTTTATGACAGAGCAAATAAGACAATAAAATTTTTTTGCAAAATTATGGAACGATTGGTTTAAAATAATATATATGAGAAAACAACTAAAAACAATATTAACCTGTACGGCTATTATGGCAAATGGAGCATATGCACAGCAATTTACAAACAATAAAAAAGAAGTTATTATGGTAAATACACAACAAGAAAAACAGAAAAAAAATGCAGAAACCTATTTTAAAAAGGTTGATGCAGGAGAATTTGATAGCGAATATTATGGACTTTTTACTGAAGATGTTGAACTGTACTTCCCAAAGTTTGGTTTTGGAAAGGGTAAAGAAGGTATTAAACAATTTGGAGTAGCTATGTCTGGTTTTCTTCAAGGTCTTACACATGACATTGAAAACTTTAATTACATCACGTCAAATAATATGGTGGTAGTTGAGGGGACTGAAAAAGGAATTACCATTGATGGCAAGGAGTGGCCAGACAATGTTACAGCTTTTGGGAAGTTTTGTAACGTATTTGAGTTTGAAGGAGAGTTAATTAAACGTATCCATATTTATGTAGATCCAGATGTTACATCTGAAGACGCAGTTAGGATGGCAAGATTAAACTTAGAACAAAACCAGTCAAATAACAAATCAGCAGATGAAGTTACTAAAGCTGTAATCGACGAGTTTTTCCAGATTCAATCAGGAAAAAAACAAGGGAATCTAGCTGATTTGTTTGCAGATTCAGTGGATTTTGATTTACCAGGAAATGAGGAGAAATTTCCATGGGTGGGCAAACGAAACACCAAAAAAGAAGTCGAGGACTATTTCAAGGTGCTTTATCAAAATATAAAATCTGAAAAATTTGAGGTGGAATTTATTACGATTAATGGAGAGAATGCAGTGGCGGTAGGTCAGCTTTCCTCAGTCATACTTAAATACAACAAGGTATTTAACGCTCAATTCGTAAATATATTTAAAGTCCGAAATGGCAAAATCGTGAAATACCATTTTATGGAAGATAGCTTCCGTTTAAACGAAGAAATGAAATAATAAACCTAATGATGTATAAATTAAAACAGTATAAAATATTTTCTTTCAACACGATCACATATTGGTTATGTTATATAGGATACTTGTATATTATTTTGCCTGCATCTTTAAACAAAGTTATACAACAATCTTTAATGTTAGAAAATATGCGATTATTGGGCTTTGAAAAAAATTGGACAATAGCAATAGGTATAGCCGAAATCATAGGAGTCTTGATTGTTCTTGTAGGTTTATTTAAATCACAATTTAGAACTTTAGGCATATTACTTTTGTTTCCTTTCGCTATAGGTGCCTTTACAGCACATATGGCTCATCAAGAATATCATTATTTTTATAAATCATTAATCATGTGTGTATTGTCATTTGTTTTATTGTACATGGATAAACGGGTTTCGATTAATCTCAAAGTAAGAGATAATATAAAAGAATAAATCAACATAACTGGTAGAATAAGCCTAAGAACTATTTTGTTCAAATGAACGAATAGTTTTTAGGTCTTTTTTGTAAAAAACATTATAGAGATCAAGGAATATGGATAAATTTTACAACAAAAGAGTATATCAGTTGGAAATGGATATCAAAAAAATAGAGATTGAAAACGATCACTCTTTACAAAGTACTGAAAGAATTATTTCACTTACTCTCGAATGTTTGTCTCAAATAAAAGAGTTCGTTTTGAAAAAAGGTTTTAAAGATATAAGTGAAGAAGTCTATTTTTTTAAATATCAAAAACCTGTTATTGTAGCAAAATTAATTTATTACAACGCTGTCTATAAAATTGAAGCAAAAAAGCCTTACGGTGAAAAACAAGTTAAAAAACACCTTACCGAAGAGTTGAAAAAACTTAAAAAATTCTTTGATCGAAACATTGAATTTTACAAATATTACCGTAGTAATCATACCTACATTGATGAGAAGTTTTTCGTAAGAGGGAATCATGATATTAAGTTGTGGCTAGATACTTATTATTTTGAAACCGATCATAACTTTTCTACCTCTCACGATTATAAAGTGGCCAAAATATTGGCTAATGATTTAATACAAGTATATATCGAAAGCCAGTTATATCAAAATAATCAAGAAAAGTCAGTGGACAATCTAGCCATAAATTGGACAGGAAGTAAAGCCTCATTAATAGAATTAATTTACGCTTTGCATTCTCAAGGTGTTTTAAATAATGGAAATGCAGATATTAAGTTAATCGTAAAAATGTTTGAAAGTAATTTTAATATTGATCTAGGCGATTTCTATCATACATTCATGGAACTAAAATCTCGAAAAATAAATCGCACAAAATTTATCGACAATCTACGAGATACCTTGATTAAAAAAATGGACGAACAAGAAGGATAGTTTTAATCATTACATCCCTCTTTTTGTTTTGCGTTAATCTCTAGTTTCAATAATGTTCGTCACTGGAAGCCATTTTTATTGTAATCTTGACCTGTAATCTTTTTGTAGGTCTCCGTACATTTTGCTTGATGAATAAATTTAATACAGATGGCGAAAGTATTTGCGTGAATAGAATGGTTTGGCGTTGAAAGGTGGAATTTGGTTTAGTATCCTAGTCGTAAAAGGTTAATTTTGTATATTCGTTACTATAGAAATAGAAACTAATTTTATGACGATAGGTACTGTTGCTGATCTGATCCATGAGTTTGTATCGGCAGAAAAAGAAATACTTAATAAACAAGAAATAAAACATCCAACAACCATCGGAGCTATGTATGAAGGATTGACAGCGGAGGTTTTAAATAAATCTATTTTTGCTGGACTAAATCTAAAAGTTGTTAAAAATAGTTTTATAGTAGGATGTAAAACAGAGTTTGATGTTCTTTTAGTTGAAGGAGATGGTGAAGCAATACCCCATACAGATCGTTTTCATTTTAAACCCGAACAGATAATTGCTGTTATTCAAGTAAAGAAAAATCTATATGCTAAAGATATTGAAGAAGGGTACGATAACTTAAAATTTCTCATTGATTATTTTGAAGACAGAAATCCTGAAAAATTTATTGGTACAATGTTTAGGGACAGCTTTAGACAGATCTGTAGAAAGAATTTAACGGCATACAATTTAGGTGAGCTGTCAGAAAATGAAGAGGGTATATACCATGCCCTATGGGCTGATACAATTCTCCCTGCCAGAATAATTTGGGGATATAATGGTTTTTCAAGTGAGTTTAATTTTCGAGAATCATTCTATAACTATTTATTTAATAAAAGATCTACCGCTCCTGATAATATGATAGCAGGCTTTGGTCCCCATAATTTTCCGAATCTCATTATCTGTGGAAAGTATGCAATGTTTAAAAATAATGCAATGCCTTTTGTATCACCAGTTCAAAGTGATAATTGGTGGCCTTTTTATGTAACCTCATCTCATAATCCGACCTATTTTTTTCTTGAAACTATTTGGACAAGATTATCTTACAGATATGAACTACCAAATGATATTTTCGGTGAGGATTTAAAAATGCAACCCGCTACTAGATTTTTAGACTGCAGGGTGCAAACTCTTCTCGAACTTAAGGGGTGGGAATATAATACTAGAGTGATTTCGAATAAAGAGCTCAAAACAAATACAGAAGTTTTATTATGGCAGCCGGCAATTTTAGATAGAACACAGTATGTGGTTGTTGAACAACTTTGTAAAAGAGGTGAAATAAATTTAGATGTAGATAAAGATTTAGAACCATTTGTTATTAAAGGTAGTTATCTATCAATATCCGACTTCATAGAGAAATTAATGGAGACAGGTCTCGTCTATATTGAAGATAAAAAACTGAAACTGTTGACTGATAAATGTCAGTGTGTGATACTGCCAGATGGACGAAGCGTTGCCGGAGAAAATAAAAGTGGAAGATTAACTAATTGGGTTATGAAAGAAATAGCACAATACAGAGAAAAAAAAGAACAGAATTAAATTATTAATCTTATTTAGATAACTATGGAAAATTGCTACATGTGTAATGAGCTAAAAACATCAGTTGAACATGCCCCACCAAAATCTTTTTTTCCAAAAGAACACAGAGTTAATTTAATCACTGTACCATCTTGCGTCTTACATAATGAGAATACATCAAGCGATGACGAGTATGCACGAAACATAATAACTGTCTCAATAAATAATAATCAAGAGTCAATCGACCAGTTTTTCTCAAAATCTTTGAAATCATTTAACCGTAACAAGGAATCAACAAATAAAATTGTTAGTACCTTTATCAATGCTGATGAAATTCAAATTGGAGCAAAAGCTTTTAGATTTGATAGAGCTAGGTTTGACAGAGTAATTAGAAAAATTGCTTATGCCTTATATTATCATAAATACGGAAAATCTTGGAATAGGTTGTTAGCGGTATTAACAAATCAAATTAGAAATGCAGATCTTACCAATGACCGCTTTGGAGATATGTTTGATGAGATGTCAAGCGATTTAAATATGCTCCCTTTAGAGGGAAACAATCCGCAAATATTTCAGTATTCTTTTATAGAATTTGGAGGCAATGAAAATGATATAGCGATATTCATGATTTTTTACGAAGGGTTTCCTTTGCTAATTATTCCAGATATGAATTCAGAAAATAATAGTTTTGATTAATATAATTTCATGTGCCAATTTGAGACTGATAACTTTTAAAAAGTTAGTTTTAGATTTCTATAGTTTTTAGATTTTGAAAAAAAAGAAAGAATTTAGAAAAGCCTCTAAAGCTTAAACAGTAAACCCTCCTTTTGGAGGGTTTACTGTTTATTCAATATTTTAAGCATCCTACTCACTTCGATATCCATTTGAGAAAAGGCAAACCATTTTTTACCCAAATCTTTAAGGGATGCTCCAATATGGTACAGTTCCGTACTGTCAATAATTAAAAATCGATCATGCGCATCAGAGAATATTTTTACCTCGATAGGAGGATATTGGTAATTATATTTTTTCAAATCCAATCTTAATTGACTGCTGATATTTTTGGTGTAGATTGTTGCGGTTACATTTTCATTGCGTTTACCCAACAATGTTAGCACCTTATCATCTACATAGTTATCCAATAAAATAATAGATGATTTTGCACTTCGGATAATATCGGAAACAAAGGTATACGCATCGAAAACTTGTCCGTTGTAGAAAATACCTTTTTCGCTTTGTAGTTTACCACTTTCAAGAGCATTGAAAAGCTCTTCAAATTTTTGGTCAGCTTGTAATTGTTTCAGCTCTATATTATCCAAACGATGAAATAACGAAGCATAACTGGAAACTATTCTACGCATTTCTACAAAAGCATTCATAATTTCGATGCTGACTTTTATTGCTATATCAGATCGAAGTACGGTACTCAACATAGCAATTCCTTGTTCTGTAAATACATAAGGTAAATAACGTCTTCCACCATAATTCAAACTTGAGGTCACAATTTGTGACCTCAAGTTAATGCTGTCAAATTCATTCTGTATTAATTGAAAACGGAAATTTTCAGGTAAACGATCTATATTTCGTTTTACAGCTTGATTGAACACTTTGGTTTCTACTTGATAGATCTTTGCAATATCGCTATCCAGCATTACTTCTTTGTTTCTTAAGGTATAAATCAAGTTTTTGATTTCCTGCGGTAGTATTGTCAGTTTATCTTCCATTGTGTTTGTAGCCTTTGTTTTTTTCAAATTCGAAAGAGCTTCCAGCTTGTTCATTTAAAACAATATAAGCTTCAAATTTCTTTCCTGCCTTGCTATTCATTCCTTTTATCAATGAAGTTTTGCCTTTGTTCACAAGGTTTTCTATGTCGGAAATACTTATTTGAACACCACAAACAGTACGGAATTGCATCCAATTACAAACCTCATCGGAACATTTTACGATTTTATCTCGAATAATCAATTGTTGTTTTTTACATTTTGGACAAATAAGCTGAGGTAGGTTATTTTGAGGAATCGAAGTTTGTAAAAGTTCATTGGTAATTGTGGAAGCATACATTTCCATTTCCTTTTGAAATGAATTAGCATCAGTTTCATTATTTTCAATTTTCTGCAAAGCTAATTCCCATTCCGCTGTCATGGCTACATCAGCGATTTTGAGGTCTTTCACCAAATCATACACCTGCAATCCTTTTGCTATAGGTACGAGTGATTTCTTATCCCTTTGGATATAGTTACGAGTAAACAGGGTTTCGATTATCGCAGCTCTTGTAGCAGGCGTACCAATACCGATGTTTTGCAGGACTTTCCGTTCTTCCTCGTTTTCGATTTCCTTTCCTGCGGTTTCCATTGCTGACAAAAGCCCTGCTTCGGTATAAAGCACAGGCGGTTTGGTCTTTTTTTCGAGAACGGCAACTTCTTTTACTTTGAGTTCATCGCTCTTTTTCAGTCCAGGTAAATCCTGTATTGGTTCAGTATTATCTTCCGCAAAACTTCCCTTAATGTCACACCACCCTGTTTCTAAAATCTTACAGCCTTTTGCCGTAAAATCGTAATGTACCGCTTGCAATGAAACATCCGTTACTTCTTTGATGCAAGCCCCCGAAATGGCTTCGAGCAGTCGAAAAGCAATCATATCGTACACTGCATTTTCTTCTGCATTCAAAACAGATGGTATTTTGTCTGTAATTAATAATCCGTGATGATCGGTAACCCTTAAATCATTTACAATACGTTTATTGAAACGCCCCCATTTAATTTTGGATAAGGCTGTTTTGCAAACTTCTCTGTTTTGCAAGGCTCTAACAAGGTTTGGGATTTCTGCCCATAAATCTTCTGGAATGTATTTGCTTCCAGTACGTGGATAGGTAATGAATTTCATCTCGTATAAGCTTTGGGCAATAGTCAGTGTTTTTTCAGCAGAAAGGTTCAGCTTTTTATTAGCTTCTTTCTGTAAGCCTGTTAAATCAAAAAGCAAAGGTGGTTGCTCCGTTACATTTTTACTTTCTACAGCAATAACTGTCGCCGTATTGCCATTCCTTTCAATAGATTTTAATGCATCGTCTGCCTGTTTTTTATCTTGCCATTTGGTAGTTGAAATACTTTTAAAATGTATCTGTTCCCTTTGGTGCGACAACTGTAATTGCCAGTATTTCTGTACGGAGAAATTCTTGTTATCCAGATAGCGTTTACAGATTAAAGCAAGCGTTGGTGTTTGCACTCTTCCGAGCGAATAAATGCCATTACCTGCTGCAATACTCAAAGCCTGTGTAGCATTAATGCCAACCAACCAGTCGGCACGACTTCTGCTTTGTGCTGCCTGATACAATCTATCAAATTCCTTTCCATCTTTCAGATTATCAAACCCATGCTTGATGGCTTTTTCAGTGAGTGAGCTTATCCAAAGGCGTTCAAAAGGTTTTCGGCATTTCAGATATTCGTAAATGTATCGAAATATTAATTCTCCTTCACGACCTGCATCAGTAGCAACGATAAGGCTTTCACTTTGATTAAATAGTTTCTCTATGACTTTCAACTGCTTTAAAGCACCAATATCAATTGTATAACCTTTGTCTTTTTTGACTTTACGAACGGTCAGTAAAAATGGATTAGGTAATATTGGTAAACTTTCTTTTTGAAATCCTGAGATTCCATAATCTTCGGGCATTCCCAATCCTATCAGATGCCCGAATGCCCAGGTAACAAAATAACCGTTTCCCGTAAGGTAGCCTTCCTTTTTATCAGATGCTCCCACAATTCCGGCTATTTCCCTTGCTACGCTTGGTTTTTCTGCAATAATTGTTTTCATATCTTACACTTTTCTACCTTTAGATTTTGCAGGTGCTTTTGGCTTTTCTTGTTGTTCCTGCTGTTTTTTATTTTTCGGTCTTTGCTGTCCTGATTTCAAAGGCTCGTTGATTTTTTTAGTCTCTTCATTGGTTTTTCCCTCCGAATTAACGGCAGTTTGCGTTTTATGAGCCTCGGTAGGTTTCGCCTGTGCTTTAAGCTTATCAGGGTTTTGGAACGAGAAATCTGTTTTGCCTGTTTCTTTATTGAGGGTGATATACCCCTGATATTTCTGTCCTTTTTTGTCTAGCAACCCATCTAAATAAACTGTTTGTCCAGCTTTGAATTTGTTGTATTGCTCATCGTTGAGTTCCTTGCCTCTAAAAGTTTTCGAGATTCCTTGTGGCTGGTTCTGTTGTTTAGTCTGTGCGTTACTTTGAGCTTGCTGATTGGTGTTGCTTCTGTCAAACAGAAATTCTACAAAACGTTTGTCCGCATTGAATTGTACTGTCGCGGAAAACTCTGTTCCTTTTTTAGAAATCATTCCGTCCAATTTCAATGGTTTTCCCTCTAATAAAGTTTGCTTTTGCTCATCGTTCAATTTTACGCCTTTAATCTCATTGGGAATTTTGATGTATTCAGTCTTTAGCGCTATCAATTCATTTGTAAGCCTATCCACACTGATAATGGACGGCATTTGTTCGTTTGTTTTGGAATTAGTTAGATTAACGACACGTCCCATATTGCCAGTTTCGAGTAAGTTTTTCTTGTCTTCGTCTGTAAATTTGTGTCCGAAAAACTCAAAATTAAGGTTAGGCTCTTTTCTGATACCGTGTATCGCTGCTACTACCGTTCCGTCAGGTGTGGTTTGTAAAGATAAGCGAGCGTCCGTGCGGACAATTGCACCGCCAAGATTTACACTTACAGGTACAAGTTCATTGGTTTTATACCCCCTTAACAAAGGATCTAAAATGTTCATCTTTTCGAGACGTTCCTTACCTAATCCAAGATTGTTCATTGTTTCCCAATCAATCTGTTCTGGTTTGAAGCGGTATTCGCTTACTTCCGGTGTTGTTTGCGTTGTTTCCATATTATTTTGATTTACTTGTTGATTTTCTTTTTCGGGGTTGAGCTTTAACTCGTTTTTCTGCATTTCCTTTTTACCTTCAGGTGTTGGATTATCGACCTGCTTCTGCATTTCTTTTGCTTTAGCTACAGCTTCATTGGCAGGAACTTTGAAGAATGAAAAGTTGGTGGGATCTTTTAATTGCCTCCAAAAATTGGAGAAGAAATTGGAAAATAGATCTCCATGTTTATCTACACGCATAAACTGACTTTGATTTTCCTTTGTAGGATCAGCAGTTTTTAATTTTCCATTTTCGTCTATACCCGTAACCGCTTGGATTTTGTTTTTTTGCTTATCCAGTACCAACAGTATATCTGATAATTGTTCGGGAGCAAGTTGTTTGTTTTCTGTTTCTTCGCTCATAATCTGAATATTTAAAGTTCAAATACCGAATGTAGGCGAACACTTAGCTCGCTTACTATATGTGGCAGTGAAAGGCAGTATTTGTCTTTCATTGGCCATTAACTATTAAAACTTTCCCTGATGAACTGGTGTACGTCAGACAGTTTATAATACAGTTTGCCACTTATAGTATAATAAGGTAGCTTGCCTGTGGAACGGTAACGCTGAAGAGAACGGTTACTAATTTTCAGCATTTGAAGTAAATCCTGATTATCTAGCAATTCCTCACCATCAATACTGTTGCGTTTTTTTTGTAAACTGTCAATATTATCGCCCAACATATCCATGCGTTCTATTATGCGCTCCATCCACGCCAAAAATTCCATTCTGTCAATATTCATAGCCCTACGTTTTACGGTTTTCTTAATTTTAGTTTTCTTCCTTTTTCGATATAGTTTTTACACAAACTCATCCTATTGTTTTTTAATGTTAATAATGCAAAATTGCTAAGGTTGGCAGAGTTTGTCCGCCAATGCTTGCCAATTGGTTTGGCACTTTTTTTAACTTTTTTACAATAGAGAAAGCCTCATGTTTAATGAGGCTTTGAGGGGTTAATCTGATTTTGGAATGGAAATTTGGCCACATTTGCCAATTGGTAGATATGGGAAAAAAAAAGCAGCACACAAAATGTACTGCTTGTAAATACTCATTTGAATAAGGTCAAAGGTCTTTATCCATATATTCTTCTAAGGAACTTTTAAGCTGATCTAAAAATGAAGTTCGGGAACCGGCTCTTGTTTTCATACGGTGAAAAGCATGATGGAGATCGCCTAAAGGAATACGGAAAAGTATCTGAAACAGAACACTTAATTTGCGGATTCCTATTTTACCATTCGATATTACCCCTGAAGCATGAAGCGCATAGATCAATTCAATTAATGCATTTTTACTATCTGTCCAGAATATATCTTTTGTCGATTCAGGATTGGTTAAGATTGCGTCAGGGTTTTCCGCTGGATTTATTTTGGTGAGTAAATAGGTATAAAGTAATTCATTCGCAATAATCCTGGCGACCTTGTAGTCGAAAAAGGTAGAGAATATGGGGTCAATCTCAAAAACAATGCTATTTAACCCGTCATGGTAATTGATATTACCTCTTTTAAAGTATATATGATCTAGATCTGTTCTTGAAGAACGATAATAACGATAGAAATCAGAGTTACAGATATGGGTTGTGTAATCACGTTTTAGGGAAGCAAGTCGACTAGAAAAATACTTAATGTGCATCGTGCCGCTACTTACAGGACAAGAAGCTTCAATGCGATAGACTTTATTGTAATAGATTAATTTTCCTAATATATGTGGTTTTATGACTCGGAAGAAATTGATTTCTTCTATATCATCTTTAAATCCTTCTTTGGCAACAAGTTCCTTGACAGAAAATAGTAGTTCTTGAAGATAAAGAGTCATTTCATAAGCTTCATCAATCAATCGTTTTCCCTGAGCTAAAATCTTTTCTTCCTCATTATGGATTTCTAAGATAACGGTGTGTAAAAAGTGTTTCATAATCAATGACCTTTTTGAGTGTTACCAATTTTTATGCAAGTGCACCTTATTTAAAGCATAAATTTCAAAAATACTTATCACACTTTTTCCCAAGTTCAACCCAAGTTGGGTGATTTTTTTAGTCTATAGATTTGGCTTTTGCAGTTAGTTTATCGTTCAGCCAAGAAAACTTAATAGGAGAGATCAAAGGATTGTCACTAAGTAAAAAATACTCCAAATTGTATTGCTTAATTACTGTATTTGATGTAATTTTACATCATTAACTCTCAGGTTTTATGTGAGTTAAACGGTGAGTAGTTCTTAAATAAAAAAGTCAATACTTTGATTTATAGATATTTGTGGGGCAGGAATATCGTCCTGCCACCCCGACTAAAGCCTTCTTAAACAAGAAGGCTTTTTTTATTTTATGCAATATGTTTTTTGTTTATATACTCTACTCAAATAATTTGGATCAATTTTATATTGGATATACTTCAATGATATTAGAAGACAGATTACGGCGTCACTTAAGTTCTCACAAAGGTTTCACAGCTAGAGCAAAAGATTGGAAAATTGTTTATTTTGAAACTTTCGAAAATAAAACGGATGCTATTTTACGGGAACAAGAAATCAAAAATTGGAAAAGTAAAAAAAGAATAATTGAACTTATTTCAAAAACGAACAACGGTTAGCGCGTCCCGTTTTGAAAACGGGAAGGCCGCAGGTTCGAATTTCCGTGTACGGAATAAACTCTGCCACCCCGACAAAGCCTTCTTAAACAAGAAGGCTTTTTTTTATATAATTCAATCTAAAAAAATTGAAATTCAATTTAATAATTTCCACAAAACAAAAATACCAGTCTTGAAAAAGACTGGTATTTTCTTTAAAAAGATTTCTCTTTTTAATAATCACACGAATTTTTCTAAAAAGAAAAACTCATACACTTAACTAAAAACATTCAAAAAACTACTATCTATTATTAATATCTAATAAAGATCGATTTAAATATGCTAGCGGTAGAGATGCTAAAAAGCATCCCTTATAACTAACACTTTTCTTTTTCATAATTAATTTGATAATAATAAAACAAACCTCGTACCAATCTCAAAAAGCCTGATTTATCTGATCATTAGTCAACCTTATTTCTGCTAATTGTAGAAATAGGCACAACTTATTGTAGATATTTTTCACAAAAACACAATTAAAAGTAATTTTAGTTAGTGGTTAAAGTATTTTGCAATAATTAAGTACATTTGTAAAAACAATAATAAAATGCTTATAATTGGTATTGCTGGCGGAACAGGAAGCGGTAAAACAACTGTTGTTCACCAGATTATGAATGAATTACCGGAAACCGAAGTAGGTATTATTTCGCAGGATTCTTATTACAAAGCGAACGATCATTTGAATATGGATGAACGTGCGCTGATTAATTTTGATCATCCAAGAGCGATTGATTTTGATTTGCTTTGTTCAGATCTGAAGGAATTAAAGGCGGGTAACAGCATTAACCAGCCGGTTTATTCTTTTGTGCACCACAACAGAACCGATGATTATATTTTAACACATCCGCGAAAAGTAATGATAGTTGAAGGTATTTTAATATTGACAAATCCGGAATTACGCAATTTGTTCGATATTAAAATTTTTGTTCATGCTGATTCAGACGAAAGATTAATCAGACGATTAAAACGTGACATTGTAGAAAGAGGTCGTGATATGGATGAAGTTTTGCAAAGGTATCAAACCACACTGAAACCAATGCACGAGCAATTTATCGAACCATCAAAAGGGTACGCAGACATCATAATTCCTAACGATAAATACAACACCGTAGCTATTGACATTGTTCGAACGGTTATCAATAAAAAAATTAACGATTAAGAATGAAACAAAAAATCGCCGCCCTATTAATTAAATATCCGTTTTTAAAATGGGTTACCAACAGGTTTATTTTAGCAACCCTGTTTTTTGTTGTTTGGCTTTTGTTTTTTGATACCTACGCTTTTTACGACCACCGAACTATTGACAAGGAAATAAACAAGCTGGAAGAAAACCGAGATTATTACCAAACCGAAATTAACAGCGACGATAAAAACATTAAAAAACTATACCGCAAGGAAGAAGTTGAACGATACGCCCGAGAGAAATATTACATGAAGCGCGAAAATGAAGACATTTATATTATTGACAGCGATAAAGAATACACAACAGAAGAAAGAAACTAACTAACAAATCAATAAAGCAATATGTTATTTAACGATTTTGAAAAAGTAACATCAAAACAATGGAAAAATCAGATTCAGTACGAATTAAAAGGTGCCGATTATAACGATACATTGGTTTGGGAAAGTTTAGAAGGTATTAAGGTTAAACCTTTCTACCATAACGATGAAGATGCTGTAACCACAGCAGTTTCTACACAAGTAACCAATTTTTCTATTGTTCAGGAAATTTATGTTTTCGATACAGAAAAATCAATCACAAAAGCAAACGAAGTTTTAAAACGCGGTGCAGAAAGCATTCGTTTCATCATTCCATCAAAAGAAATAAACGTTGTAAACATCATCAATCAATTACAGCAGCAGCCAAAGGTGGTTTATTTGCAGTTACTGTTTTTAGATGTCGATGTTGTGAAACAGATAAATACCGAAGCTGCCAAATTACAGTTTGAAGTTTCTGTTTTGATCGATCCGATTCATCAATTAACTTTCGATGGAAATTTTTATAAAGACGGAACATCAGATTTTGAAACGTTGAATAAAATCAACCAAAAAGCCAATAACATCAACTGGTTAACCATAAAAGCAACCACGTACCAAAACGCAGGTGCCAATATGGTACAGCAAATTGCTTACACGCTTGCACATACTAACGAATATTTAAACCGAATTGAAAATTTCGATAAAAATATTACGGTTGAAGTTGCAGTTGGCGGAAATTATTTCTTTGAAATTGCCAAATTGCGTGCTTTACGTATATCTTTAAATGCGTTGGCAGAAGCTTATTCGCCAAACATAACGTTTCATATTCTTGCAAAACCAACCCACCGTAACAAAACCATTTACGATTACAACGTAAACATGCTGCGTACAACTACCGAGTGTATGAGTGCCGTTTTGGGCGGAGCCGATGCGGTTGAAAATATTGCGTACGATGCCATTTATCATAAAACAAACGAATTTGGCGACCGTATATCAAGAAATCAGTTATTGATTTTGAAGGAAGAAAGTTATTTTGATAAAGTAAACAATCCTGCAGACGGAGCATATTACATTGAAAGTTTAACGCAGCAGTTAGCAGAAAAAGGCTTGGAGCTTTTTAAGGATATCGAAAGAAATGGTGGATTAATTTCACAGTTGATCGAAGGAACCATTCAGCGAAAAATCAACGAATCTGCAACAAAAGAACAAGAATTATTCAATTCTGGTAAAGAAGTTTTATTGGGAACAAACAAATACCCGAATACGCAAGATAAAATGTCGCACGATTTAGAGTTGTATCCTTTTGTAAAGCAAAATCCACGTAAAACATTAATTACTCCGATCATTGAAAAACGTTTGGCAGAAGCTTTAGAACAAGAACGTTTAGAAGCTGAAAAAAACGCATAAACTATGAGAAAAAACATACAAGACATACAATTACCACATCAAAAGAAAACAGAAATAAATACGCTAAATTCTTTTGAAACAGCCGAAGGCATTCAGGTAAAGCAAACCTATACGTTGGCCGATGTTGAAGAATTGGAACACATTGGTTTCGGTGCTGGTTTTGCGCCAAATTTACGCGGGCCTTATGCCACCATGTACGTTCGCCGCCCGTGGACTGTTCGTCAGTACGCAGGTTTTTCTACAGCAGAAGAAAGTAATGCTTTTTACCGCAGAAATTTAGCTGCCGGACAAAAAGGACTTTCAGTTGCTTTTGATTTGGCAACACACCGCGGATACGATTCTGATCATGACCGTGTGGTGGGCGATGTTGGGAAAGCCGGTGTTGCAATTGATTCGGTAGAAGACATGAAAATTTTGTTCGATCAGATTCCTTTGGATGAAATGTCGGTTTCTATGACAATGAACGGTGCCGTTTTACCAATTATGGCATTTTACATTGTAGCTGCAAAAGAACAGGGTGTCGATGAAAAATTACTTTCGGGAACCATTCAAAACGATATTTTAAAAGAGTTCATGGTGCGTAACACGTACATCTACCCGCCTACTCCGTCAATGAAAATCATTGCAGATATTTTTGAGTATACCAGCAGAAAAATGCCGAAGTTCAACTCGATTTCTATTTCGGGATATCACATGCAGGAAGCCGGCGCTACTGCCGATATTGAATTGGCTTACACCATTGCAGATGGTTTGGAATACGTGAGAACAGGATTGGCTGCCGGAATGAAAGTTGATGAATTTGCTCCTCGCCTATCATTTTTCTGGGCAATTGGCATGAATCATTTTATGGAAATTGCTAAAATGCGTGCAGGTAGAATGATTTGGGCTAAATTATTACGTCAGTTTAATCCGGAATCAGATAAATCATTGGCGTTGCGTACACACTGTCAAACTTCGGGTTGGAGTTTAACAGAACAAGATCCGTTTAACAATGTGGCACGTACGGCGATTGAAGCTGCTGCTGCTGCTTTTGGCGGGACACAATCGTTACACACAAACGCATTAGATGAAGCCATTGCCTTACCAACCGATTTTTCGGCTCGTATTGCACGTAACACTCAGATTTTCTTACAAGAAGAAACCAAGATTTGCAAAACGGTTGATCCGTGGGCTGGGAGTTATTATGTAGAAAGTTTGACTGCCGAAATTGCTGAAAAAGCATGGAAATTAATTGAAGAAGTAGAATCATACGGAGGAATGACCAAAGCTATTGAAGCCGGAATTCCTAAAATGCGTATCGAAGAAGCTGCGGCTCGTAAACAAGCTCGTATCGATTCTGGTCAGGATATAATTGTAGGTGTGAATAAGTATCGATTGGAAAAAGAAGATCCTTTACAGATCTTGGAAGTTGACAATCAAGTGGTTCGTCAGCAACAAATCGAACGATTAAATACCATTAAAGCCACTCGTGATAACGATAAAGTAAAGCAAAGCTTAGCAGCATTAACAAATGCTGCAAAAACAGGCGAAGGCAATTTATTGGCAATAGCTGTTGAAGCAGCTGAAAATCGAGTTACATTAGGAGAAATTTCTGATGCATTGGAAGAAGTTTATGGCAGATACAAAGCACAAATTAAAACCATTAGCGGCGTGTACAATAAAGAAATTAAAACCGATGAAAATTTTGCAAAAGCAAAGCAACTTGCCGACGATTTTGCAAAAAAAGAAGGACGTCGTCCGCGTATTATGATTGCTAAAATGGGTCAGGATGGGCACGATCGTGGTGCAAAAGTTGTTGCTACAGGTTATGCCGATGTTGGTTTTGATGTGGATATGGGTCCGTTGTTTCAAACCCCTGCCGAAGCTGCCAAACAAGCCGTTGAAAACGACGTGCATATTTTAGGTGTTTCTTCATTAGCTGCAGGTCATAAAACATTGGTTCCACAGGTTATTGAAGAATTAAAGAAATACGGTCGTGAAGATATTATGGTAATTGTTGGTGGAGTAATTCCTGCGCAAGATTACCAATATTTGTTTGATTCGGGCGCAGTAGCCGTTTTTGGTCCTGGAACCAGAATTGCCGATGCTGCCATTACTATTTTAAATGTGCTGTTAGATACAGAATAAAACAAAAGCCCTGAAAATTCAGGGCTTTTGTTTTATTTAATTACTTTTAAAATTGTTTCTGCTATTTCGGTTTGCCCAGCTTCACTTGTTATGTACGCACGATCATTATCATTTGTTATAAAACCAACCTCCAAGAAATTAATAGGTGCCTTTACATTCTTTAATAAATAAAAATTTGCTTTCTTAATTGCTATATCACTTCCTTTAAAACTATCTTGGAGTGATTGAGCAAATTGTTCAGAATTTTCATTATTACTGTTCAAATCGCTTACAAAAATCTCCATTCCTTTTTTATCTTGATTTGCTGTAGAATTCACATGTAGAGATAATACATAATGCGGATTTAATTCGTTTATAAAATCTGCACGCTCATTTAAAGATACAAACTCATCTGATTCTCTAGTCA
>Ga0308157_10001226_pt1 | contig 57006 bp, 46 predicted proteins | sample PhyBR1_FD_201035 | JGI IMG/M metagenome (GOLD analysis project Ga0308157, IMG submission 201035) | Phyllosphere microbial communities from UC Gill Tract Community Farm, Albany, California, United States - DLSLB.R1 | ecosystem: Host-associated > Plants > Phyllosphere > Unclassified | place: USA...
CGTGGTGACGTTCAAGTGGGGGTGAGTGCTCAGCAGCCGGAGGACCTCTCCCCCGGCGTATCCGGTGGCACCGGAGACGGCAACCGTAAGATCGTTCATATGTATAACCATACCAGGCAATTAATTTATATGCAGGAGGCGTCATGACCCAGGCAGTTCGCGCGATGCAGGCCGGTGGACCCGAGGTCCTTGAGTTCGGTGAGATCGAGACCCCAAAACCCGGCCCTGGTGAGGTGCTCGTCAACGTCGAGGCTGCGGGCGTGAACTTCATCGACACGTACCGTCGTTCGGGCGTCTACCCGATGGAGTATCCGCATGTCGTCGGCGTCGAGGGCACCGGATATATCGCCGAGGTGGGCGAGGGCATTGAGAGCTGGCAGGTCGGCGACCGTGTCGCCTGGCACGAAGGCCCGGGTTCGTATGCGACGCAGGTCGTCGTCAATGCTGATTTCCTCCTGCGTGTTCCGGAGGGGGTGTCCGCCGAGGTGGCTGCCGCGATGCCGCTGCAGGGCCTGACGGCGCAGTACCTGGCGACGAGTTCGCATGAGATCAAGCCGGGCCAGACAGCGCTCGTGCATGCGGGTGCCGGAGGTGTTGGTCTGTTGCTCACGCAGATCATCAAGCACTTGGGTGGCAATGTCATCTCGACGGTGAGCACCGAGGAGAAGGCGGAGCTGGCGCGCAAGGCCGGCGCCGATGACGTGTTCCTCTACGGCGACGGCGTCGACATCACGGCGAAGGTCAAGGAGCTCACCGATGGCGAGGGCGTCGATGTCGCCTACGACGGCGTCGGCAAGGACACCTTCGATGCCTCGTTGGCGTCGATCAAGCCGCTCGGGTCGATGGTGCTCTTCGGCGGGGCATCGGGTCAGGTGCCGCCGTTCGACATTCAGCGCTTGAACTCCTCAGGCGGAATCTTCCTGTCCCGTCCGTCGCTGGCATGGTTCGTCCGTTCCTCAGAGGAACTGGCGAAGCGATCGGCAATGCTCTTCAACGGCATCGAACACGGCTGGCTCAACTTCCGCGTCGGTGCCACGTTCCCGCTGGCGGATGCCGCAGGTGCTCACCGGGCGCTGGAGGGCCGCAAGACCACCGGCAAGGTTGTGCTGACGGCGTGACGCGGATTAACAACTCCTCCGCGGGCGCAAACAGATCGCCCTCAATTATCCCGTGTTGTCGACGACCCCTCTAATGCAGCCTCCGCTTCCTCAACCTTTGACGTCGGGCACAGCTCTAGAGCTCTCTACTTGTTTGGGACATTGATCAAGCCGCGACCTTTTCAGGGGGCAGTCCGTTCAGACGCTGCGATGCTCAAGAGCGCGGTCTTGCTCAGTTAAACATGAGAGGCAAGGGCTACTAGCCTTCCCCGAGAGACGATTCCCACCCGTCTGGTAGAGGAATCTCTGAAATGTCTCGAACGGGAAAATTATGCACACGTCGCGGCAAAAATGGAATCGCCGAAACGCCCCTTGAGCGTAACCACAATTCCTGCCATCCTTGATGCGCCTGGTGAGCGAATCGTGCTGTGAACTGCTCTTGCATTTTCGCATCTAATCCAGGCTGACAAGGCACCGCGTAACATACTTTCTTGTCGACCCCAACTTGCACAAACGTGAGCCCCTCTCTCCAGATGAACTCACCGGTTACCGGGGTAATTCGCACGCAGTATTGGTACCGGGGACCTGTGGCAGGATTCCATCCTCCCATCCAGCGGACGTCAATCTGTTGCACTTGAACGTCATCCACCAAAATCCCTTCTGGTCCACACATCGCGTCAAGAATTGGCTTTACGATGTTATCCACGTCGGGCGCGTCACCCAAGTAACGTTCTTCATCGTTTACGAGCCATTCAATTTCGACCGAGACGTCACCAAGAAAGATTCGGTCAGTGTCGCGAGCGAAAGCTTCAGTCAACTGCGCTGTCTGCGCTCTTTTAGACCTGCTCGACTGCAGGGAAGCGGGAGTCCGATAGCCCACAATTTCTACTGAGTTACTGAACTGCGTGACTTCAACTAGTTTATCGTTCGATATCGTCATGGCTTGATCGTATTGCCACCAATCAAGTCTCGTTCACTCAGTAGCACCCTCCCTATTTTCCATGCGTCAACGGAACGGCCTCGACTGGTTACCTTTGGGCACTTCAGGGACTCTACGAATGGGCCGTGACTGAATACCTCCATGCGGTGCTCGCAGTAGATCCATGGCGTAAAACGATCTAAGAGAACCCCGCGATCCTCTGGGAGCATGGCCACTGAGCACGTAGAGCATTCAATGCGTTCGGTATCCATACCCACGAATCTCTCAAAAGTAGCTCCCTGTGATCTGCGAGCCGACATTTAAGCATGACTGGAGTATAAGTACGATGAGGACAATCACATACATCCGCCGAGACAGGAACGTGAATGAGCAATCTGGGCCCTTTCGTCTGGTCGATCGCTGACCAACTCCGCGGCGTCTACAAGCCGCACCAGTACGGCAGCATCGTCCTTCCCTTCACCATCCTGCGCCGACTCGACGCCCTCATGGCATCCACTCGAGACGAGATGCGAACGCTAGCGACCAAGCACACCGGCGGCGTCCTCGACGCGCAGATGCGTCGAGCGACCGGGCTGTCGTTCTACAACACGAGCCAGTACGACTTCGACCGGCTGCTCAAGGACCCGGACCAATTGCGCGAGAACCTCATCGAGTACGTCACGAGTTTCTCGTCGAACATCGACGTCTTTGAGCAGTTCGGATTCGAGCAGGTCATCAACACCCTCGATGACAATAACCGCCTCTACCTCGTTGTCGAGAAGTTCGCCGGAGTCAACCTGCATCCCAAGGTGATCACCAACGCCGACATGGGCGATCTGTATGAGCACCTCATCTACAAATTTGCTGAAGCCTCAAACGAGGAGGCCGGCGAGCACTACACACCGCGCGATGCGATCCGCCTGATGGTCGACCTGCTCTTTGCCCAGGAACAGGAGTCGCTCACCGGAGAAGGGGTCGTCCGCACCGTCTACGACCCCACGGCAGGCACCGGCGGCATGCTCTCGGTCGCGGAGGAACGACTGCACCGCCGCAACCCCAACGCCCGTCTAACCCTGTACGGCCAGGAGATCAACGGCCAGTCCTACGCCATCTGCAAGTCGGACATGATCTCCAAGGGCCAGGACATCCGCAACATCCGCAAGGGCGACACCCTCATCAAGGACGAGTTCTACCGCCGGACCTTCGACTTCTGCCTGTCGAACCCGCCCTACGGCGTTGACTGGAAGGCCGCTGAGGAGTTCGTGAAGGAAGAGGCGCGCACCGGCGGCATCGGCCGGTTCAACGCCGGACTCCCACCAGTCAGCGATGGGCAGATGCTCTTCCTCCAGCATCTGGTCTCCAAGATGCGTCCCGCCCACGAGGGCGGCGGACGTGCCGGGATCGTCCTCAACGGCTCGCCCCTGTTCACCGGCGCTGCCGAGTCGGGCCCCAGCAAAATCCGGCAGTGGCTGCTCGAGGAGGACCTTGTGGACGCCATCATCGCGCTGCCGACCGACATGTTCTTCAACACGGGCATCGCCACCTACGTGTGGATACTCGACAACGACAAGCAGCCCGAGCGTCGGGGCACCGTCCAGCTCATCGACGCTAGCCGCATGTGGACGAAGATGCGCAAGGGCATGGGCTCCAAGCGCCGCGAGATCTCCGTGACCCAGCGCGAAGAGATCGTGGGCATCTACGACGCTCACGAGGATGGTGAGCACTCCAAAGTCCTGCCCACCAGCGAGTTTGGCTACTGGACGATCACCGTGGAGCGCCCCCTACTCGATGACGACGGTGAGGTGGTCCGCGACCGCAAGGGCAATTCGAAGCCGGACAGCAAGAAGCGCGACACCGAGAACGTGCCGTTCACCTACGGCGGCAACACCGAGGGTGCCGACTGCAAGGACGCGATCATCAAGACATACTTCGATGCCGAGGTGGCCCCGCACTTGCCCGACGCCTGGATCGATCACAAGAAGACCAAGGTCGGCTACGAGATCCCGTTCACGAGGATTTTCTACAAGTACATGCCACCACGTCCGCTCGAGGAGATCGACAAGGACCTCGAAGCCAAGATCGCCAAGATCCTGACGCTGCTGAAGGCGGTGGAGGCATGACCTGGCTCGGTTCAATGCCGTCGAGATGGGAACTTCGTTCTCCGAAATCGCTCTTCGAAGAGAGGCGCACCCCAAATCTGCCTGATGATGTCCATCTGACACCGTCACAGAAGTATGGCGTTCTTCCGCAATCTGAGTACATAGAGCTCACAGGCGGTTCTGTAGTACTTAACCTCACGGGACAGAACACCATGAAGCACGTCGAACCCGATGACTTCATCATCCATCTACGGTCGTTCCAAGGTGGGCTTGAGCATGCTCGACAGCCTGGAAAGGTCAGCACTGCCTACACTGTTATCAAACTGAAGAACTCAACCAATCCGGGATTCTTTCGTTGGCTTCTTAAGTCGAGTGCTTTCATCCAGGAACTGCAGACGACTACCAACCAACTTCGAGACGGACAGTCGATCCGCTGGTCCGACTTTGTAAAAGTGCCTCTGCCTACCCCGCCCCTCGACGAGCAGCGAGCTATTACTGACTATCTGGACCGTGAGACGCAGAAGATCGACGAGCTGATCAACGAGCAGCGCGGCCTCAACAAAACACTGCGCGAACGGCGGAGATCACTGGTTACACGCGCTGTCACCCTGGGCATCGATGAAGGAGAGTTAACGGAGGTTGAGGATAGAACTATCGGCGAAGTGCCACTTGGATGGGAGATCCGCCCACTCAAGAACTGGATGAAGAGTCTAGATGGTCTTCGGGTCCCCCTCAGCGCCACCGAGCGCGCGGATCGGTCTGGCGTTTACGACTACTACGGAGCGTCAGGAGTCATCGACCATGTGGACGACTATCTATTTGAAGATCCGCTGGTTCTAGTGTCTGAGGACGGTGCGAACCTCCTCCTGAGGTCAACGCCAATAGCTTTCGTCGCCTCTGGTAAGTACTGGGTCAACAACCACGCACACGTTTTTCGCCCCGAAGATGGTTTGGTGCGCTTCTGGGCTGAACGTATTGAAGCGCTTGATGTAGCGCCCTTTGTCACAGGAAGCGCGCAACCCAAGTTGACGGCGAGCGCTCTGGGGAGGATTCGCCTGAGCGCACCAGCCGACCCGGCTGAACGACGACGTATTTCTACTTACCTCGACGAGCAGACCTCTCGCATCGATGAGCTCATCTCTGAGTCTGAGGATCTCATTGCGCTATCGCAGGAACGACGTGCGGCGCTGATCACGGCAGTGGTCACGGGCCAGATCGACGTGAGGAGTGCAGCATGAGCGGCCAGCACAAGGAGATCGAGTTCGAGCGCGAGCTCGCCGAGCACCTCGTCGCGAACGGGTGGCTGTACTCGGACAACGATGACCTCTACGACGTCGATCGCGCACTCGTGCCCGAGGACGTCTTCGCCTGGCTCCAGGAAACCCAGAAGGTGGCGCTCGATAAGTTCATCAAGCCAGGCTCGCCCGATGAGAACAAGCGCCGACGGATGCTGCTGGACCGCCTCGTCGCGAGCCTGGACAAGCCGATGACGGACCGCGAGGGTGCCCTGCGCACCCTGCGGAAGGGCTTCAACGTCGCCGGTCTCGGTGCCGGGTCGGCGAAGTTCGACATGATGCAGGCCAAGCCCGAGACGTCTCTGAACCCGTCGACGCAGGCGCGGTACGAGGCGAACCGGCTGCGCGTGATGCGGCAGGTCCACTACGGCGATGGCAACAAGTCCATCGATCTCGTGTTCTTCCTCAACGGTGTCCCCGTCGCCACGGCCGAGGTGAAAACCGAGAACACACAGACTGTCGAGAACGCCAAGCAGCAGTACAAAGAGCGCGCGCTCCAGCCCAAGGGGAAGAAGCCGTTCGCGCTACTCGGCAACGGCACCAGGGCGCTCGTGCACTTCGCGGTGTCCGAGGACGAGGTCTGGATGACCACGAAGCTCGACGGCGGCAAGACGCGGTTCCTGCCGTTCAACCGCGGCACCGAAGACGGGGGTGCCGGCAACCCGCTGAACCCGAACGGTCAGAGGACCGCGTACTTCTGGGAGCAGGTGCTCCAGCGCGATGCGTGGCTGGCGATCCTCTCGCGCTTCATCTGGATTTCGGAGTCCCGGACCCGTGACAGCACTGGTCGGCAGAAGCGCTCGTACACGCTGATCTTCCCTCGCTTCCACCAGTGGGACGTCGTCGAGAGACTCGGGCGGGCGGTGACCGCTCCCGACCCCGACAGGCGGTTCCTCATCCAGCACTCGGCCGGGTCGGGGAAGACTAACTCGATTGCCTGGCTCGCGCACCGTCTGGCACGCCTCCAGGTCGACAACGAGAAGGTCTTCGACACCGTCATCGTGGTCACCGACCGCAACGTCCTGGATGCGCAGCTTCAGGAAGCGATCCGCCAGATCGATACCGACAACCAGTCGATCGTGGGGACCATCGACGACAGGGCGATCCGCGAGTACGCCGCGCTCGACGAGGAGAATACGGCGTCCAAGTCGGGAGCGCTCGGGCATGCCATCGAGTCCGGCAAGCTGATCGTGGTCGTCACGATCCAGACCTTCCCGTTCATCCTCAGCAAGTTGCAGGACCCTGAGGTCTTCAAGGGGCGGCGGTTCGCTGTCATCGCCGACGAGGCCCACTCGTCGCAGTCGGGGAACACTGCGGCACAGCTCAAGAGCGTGCTCACGGCCGAGCAGAAGGAAGAGCTCGCCGAGACCGGTGAGGTCGAGGTCGACGCCGAGCAGATGATGATCAATCGGATGCTCAGCCAGGAGATGTCGGCGCGCGCGTCACACGACGGAGTCTCGTTCTTCGCGTTCACCGCGACGCCCAAGAAGAAGACCCTCGAGCTGTTCGGACACCGTGACAGCGAAGAGGGCGAGCCCAGTCCGTTCCACCTCTACTCGATGAAGCAGGCGATCGAAGAGGAGTTCATTCTCGACGTCCTGCGCGGGTATCGGACGTACAAGATGTACTTCGACCTCGGTGAGAAGGTGGCCGGCTCGCTCGACGTCGAGGTCGATGAGACCAAAGCGAAGAAGTCCGTGATGCAGTGGGTGCGGGTGAACCCCACGACGATCGCGCAGAAGGCCGCGATCATCGTCGAACACTTCCGTGACAACGTCGCCCATCTGCTCGACGGATCCGCCAAGGCCATGGTCGTCTCCCCCAACCGGCTCGGGGCGGTGCGCTACAAGCGTGAGATCGACCGGTACATCAGGTCCAAGGGACTCAAATACGAGACCCTCGTCGCGTTCTCCGGCACTGTCGAGGACGCGGAGACCAGTGCCGAGCTCGGGCTGGAGTCCTTGACTGAGGCGACGATGAACCCGGGCACGCGCGACTTGCGCCAGGAGTTCAAGAGCGATCAGTACCGGGTGATGATCGTCGCCAACAAGTTCCAGACCGGCTTTGACCAGCCGCTACTGTGCGCCATGTACGTCGACAAGAAGCTCTCGGGCATCACCGCCATCCAGACCTTGTCACGATTGAACCGTACCCACACGACGGCGAAAGGGACGAAGAAGACCGCGGCCATGACCCAGGTCGTCGACTTCGTCAACGACCCTGCAGAGATCCAGGAGTCCTTCAAGCCGTATTTCAACGACGCGCAGATCGACGAGTCGACGGACCCGAACCTCATCTGGGACATCGTGTCCAAGCTCGACGGCGCGGACATCTACGAGGACGTCGAGGTCGAGGACGTTGCGACGGTCTTCTTGACCGAGGGCACGGGTACGGGGTCGAAGGTCAACGGGAAGATCTCGAAGAGCCTCGACCCAGCGAAGAAACGATTCCGCGACCGGTGGAAGCATGCGCAGCTGACCGAGGATCGCATCGAGCTCAACGAGCTCGACCTGTTTCGCAAGAACACCTCCTCGTTCATCAGTTTCTACGATTTCATGACACAGGTCGTCGACTACGAGGACACCGATCTGGCGAAGAAGGCCATCTACCTGCGGCTTCTCGCGCCGCAGCTGAAGGATACCGAGGCCTCCGAGACCATCGACCTCTCCGACGTCGAACTGACCCGCCTCCAGCTCGTCGAGGAGCAATTAGTCGACATCGACATCTCGGCCGGGGGCGAGATCACCGGGACAACAGCGGTGGGGTCCGGCGAGCCTCGTGATCCGAAGATGGTCGCGCTGCTGGAGGTCGTCCGAGAGCTCTCGGCCATGCTCGGCGAGTCCGAGGAGACCACCCAGGGCGCGGTGTCGACGATCCTCTCGAAACTCGGCGAAGATGAGACTCTCGTCCAGCAGGCCAAGTCGAACAGTGAGTCACAGTTCGAGGAGAGCCCTGACCTCCAAGCGGGTACCGATGAGGCAGTGCTCAGTGCCGGCGACGTCTTGGGGCGGCTTAGCGAGATCATCTTCGCGGGCGACACCAATGCAGAACGAGCACGGCAACTCATCGGACGCGCGTTCTATAAGGCCCGACGATTTGATCTGAACACAGCAGAGATCAGATTGGGCGATCAATCCAGGTTCGGCGGACACAACGTAGTAGCGCCGACAGTCGACTCAGTTCAAAACCAATAACTGCAGGGCCCCGTGATTCGAGTCGTCAAGTAGATGAATCATTCATATTTTCGCCGCCAGCCCAAAAAGGCGATGAATCCAATCATCCAGGCACGCGCGGCGGCCCAATAGTTTCCAGTCTCAGTTGGGCGAAAGCCATCACAGCCGAGCAAATACGCGCGCCTTAGTTGCCGTGCTCGACACAGGAGTAGAACGCGTGGTGCTGGCGTTCTCTCAGAACAGTTCTTGATGAACTGGTTTCGGTAGAGGACCTAGCTGGGTTGTTGGTGACTATTCCATGCCACCTGGCTTGCAATATACAGTTTTCAAAGTATAGATTCTCACTCTTTGCGGTGTTCAAGGACGACCCTGTCTAACATTGAATGGATCAATCGACTCGAGGTAGTACTTGATCCCGTTCAGATCAGTCTCGTCGTTGGTCAATGGCTTCTCCACTCTAATCAGCGCATTGACGAAACTCTCATTGCCTACAGATAGCCCATTGGCCCTCTGGGCTACGTCCTCCGTCATCTCGCCCTTGTAAGTTTGTCCAGCGGCACCAACATCGACTATTTCGAAGCGTTTTGTGCGTAGGACTAGCCCCGTTAATGTTCCCCGACGTACTTCAACGTAACTCACTTCTGGTTTGAGGTTCTCGATGAACTCCACCGCAGCACGAACGCTCTCAGAGTCTGCAGAGGAGGAGCGGGCTTGGTTCGTATGAGCGACAACCGATGTGACGGCTAGGCCGCTTCCCTCCGCTGCAAGTGGTCTCAGTATGTCGCGGAATCTGTTGCGGGTTGTTTGTGTGTGGCGTTTTAGTTCAGCCAGCATGGCTTCGTCTTGGCCCGACGCTACCGAATCAACGAAACTTGAGATGTTTTCAAACACGATCGAGGTGATATCTGTGACTTCGAAAAGCGCAGGTGACTCGATGGCGAGCACGAGAACGAATGAGGCAGCCTGCAGGTCGAGTACGGACACGCTCATCTCACGAACGGCATCCGTGAGTTCGCCACCGATTGATTCTTTTGCCAGCGAAGTCACAGCACCGTCAACGGCTAGCTGCAACGCTCCTGCAGAGCGTGCAGGGAACTCTGTGATGGTGGCGGAATCACGCTCGACTTCCAATGCAAAAATTGTGCGGTCCTGAGCTGCGGACAATGCCACTATCTTTGACTCTTCAAATGGTTCGACTGTGGCAGTTGGCAGAGACAAGCGGGCCTCTATGGATGGCAACCACTCAGTAGGAAGATCTCGTGCCCGGGTGGGGATGATCCGCGCGATTCGTTCATCGTTTTCTGTCCAGAGCCAATCGATTCGGGACATCATGCCATCTGGAGCTTCAACGAATACGGCGCGGAATGGGATGAGGCCAGAACGCATTGCTTGAAAGCGCTCGTTGGGCATTGCAACGGCTAGGGTCGTGAGCACTCCGGCGTCTTCGTCTTCATCTACAGTATTCACTACGTAGTACAGATCTCGTATGAATGTCGATCGCATAGCGAAGGTCCTTGGCACGTCATAGTAGATATACGTCTCGACGTGTTCGAACGGGCTACCGAAGAGATCCAACGTCTCGAAGTTCACGACGGTCCCTTCCCTAAAACTTCAATTACGGTTGCGACCGGAACCAAATCATATGGATTCGTCCACCAGTCGTGGTGACTTTGGCCCTGGGCTGTAGGCGTATTGCGGAGGTGCCCGTCTTCCTCACCGATGTTAACCTCCGCCACTGACTTACCGGCAAACCAGTTGGAGAACGCGAGTGAGCTCCGAATATCTTCTAGATCTCCGAACACAGAAAGACCGTGGGCTTCAGGCTCGTCGTGCTTCTTGTAGTACTTGCCGCTACGGGTTTCGTACGGACGCAGCCACGATTCGGAGGTGGTGGCGGCGCCCACCGCGAGGTCCTTCCGACCGAGTCGGAAGTATCGCCCTGGTTTGGGCGCGGCTTCTGGTGGAGGGCAATTATCTGGGAAGGGGCGAGTCATGCACTTGAGTATGCCATTAAACGTAGTTGGAGTCTCGTCATTGGTTGAATTTCAAATACAGACGCGTTGCCTGATGCGAAATTTCCGCTGGCCTGAGAGCCGCGGACACTAGTTCGCTAATGTCCTCTCACTGCAAGTTCAATACTTGAATTCCCAGCGACTGGTTCAATACGCTAGCTAGTTGAGAACCGCAGATACCATAATCAATACCCTCATGCAAGCGTCGACGATTTCAGACTCACAAGCGCGTTCCTCCATCGACTCCTCAGAAACCCTCTAAGTGTATCCAAGCAACCCCGCTCTGGAGTAGTTCTGGACCAGTCGACAACTAGTGGACTGGAGATGAACCCCGAAGCTCACGACGAATCAACATGACGCCTCGCACGAAAGAGGACATAATCTAATATAAGCGAATTATCTGCAAAAATTGATTCGCGAGAAGCATTGCTCGCACACATTCGTATACTACGAAGCATAAACGCAGGAGCCGCAGTATATGGAATGAACCCTAAGCCTACTCTTCGACCCGCTCAACCTTGCCGACAAGGAACACGTACGACAGCACGCCGACAATGGTGACTGCAGCCATGTAGACGAATGCCGGGGCGAAGTCGATGTCGGTGACGAGGAAACCGATGACGATCGGGGTTGCGATCGACGACAGATTGCCGATGAAGTTGAACATGCCTCCGGTCAGACCCAGCAGTCGCTCAGGTGCCAACGCAGACACCAGCGACCAGGTGATCGAGGCGAAGCCATTGCCGAAGAACGCGATCGACATGAACACGATGACCCATGACGAGGAGTCGGTGTAATTCGCACCGAGCATGAACACTGTCATGGCCAGACCGATGATGATCGGGAGCTTCCGTGCCGTGCCCAGTGACAGCCCCTTCTTCACCATAAGGTCAGAGACCGTGCCTGACAGCAGCACACCGACGAGCGCGGCGATGAACGGCAGCGAGGCCATGAAGCCCGACTCGATGTAGTCCATTCCTCGGTAGTCGACAAGGTAGGTCGGGAACCAGGTGAGGAAGAACCACAGCGTCGAAGTCAGGCAGAACTGTCCGAGGTAGATTCCCCAGAGCTTCCGCCTTGTCAGCACGACCTTGACGTCGGACCACTTGAGCTTCGGCTTCGCCTCCTTCTTCACGCCGCTCTCGACATCGACGAGTCCCCCGCCTGAAGCGATGAGATCGATCTCTGCCTGATTGACGCCTGATTTGTCGCGCGGCTCCCGGTAGACGAACCACCAGATCCCGGCCCAGATGATGCCGACGACACCGGTGAGGATGAACACCCAGTGCCAGGTGAGCACTGTCTGCAGCCATGAGAGCACGGGTGTGAGCAGTGCCAGGCCGATGAATTGACCGGACGTGTAGAAGGCGATGACTCGACCGCGCTCACGCTCCGGGAACCACGCGGTCGCGACCTTGTTGTTGATGGGGTAGGCGGGCGCTTCGAACCCACCAACCATGAGCCTGAGGATGATGAGGGCGACGAATCCGCCGGATATTCCCATAAAGAGTGTGGCCAGGGACCACAACACCAGGCACGAGGCGTACAGGACTCGCGGCCGGACTCGGTCGACGAGCCACCCGCCGGGCAGCTGCATTGCGGCATAGGTCCAGCCGAACGCCGAGAGCAGAATGCCTTGCTGTCCTGTGGTGAGATCGAATTCCTGGGACAGTGCCGGCATCGCGATGGACAGGTTCGCTCGGTCCATGTAGTTGATGACGACGGTGATGAAGAGCAGAACCGCGATGATGTAGCGGGTCCGAGTGGGGCGAGTGGTGACTGCGGTGTCGAGTTTCGTCATAACGTCGGGTTTCCGGTTTCTGTTGAGTTGCTGGTCACGCGTATCGGAGCCCGCAGCAGGAGCAGGTAGGCGATTCCAGCAATCACTGCGACAACGGCGCCCAGGAGGAAAGGAACGAGGTATGAGTCCGTGGTTGTCACCAAGACTCCGGTGAGCCAAGGCGAGAGTGAACCGGCGAAGTAGCCGCCGAAGTTCTGGATTGATCCCAGTGAGGCGACGCGACTACCAGTGACCACATCAGCAGGGATTGACCACCCCACGGCGCTCAGTGCACCGCAGAAGAACAGCGCAAGACTCATTGCCGACAGTTGGAGAACAAAGTGGCCGGTAGTGACTCCGACAAGGACTGAGCATACGGCGAGCGCGCCGCCATAGATTGCAGCGATCTGTCGTTTGCAGACCAGAGGAGCTAATTGGTCTCGCACCCGCGAATACTTCGTGGTGAACCAGCCGCCGAGGATACCGCCGATGCCTCCGACCGCGAATGGAATCGCCGTGTACCACCCAAGTGCGGCATCGGCCACAGAGTAGATGTCGTTGAGCATCAGGGGCAGAAAGGTCACGAAGATGTTCAGTGTCCACACGACGGCGACGAATCCCAGCACCATTGCCCAGGTTTGGGGCTTGGTGAAGAGCTTCAACCAGGGGATATGACCGGTCGGGGCATTGTCGTCGTCTTCTCGAGCTCGGATGTGCTCGAGTTCAGCTGCCGAGACCCTGCGGTCATGCTCCGGGGAACGGTAGAAGACCCAGAAGCCCACTGCCACGATGACACCGAGCACACCGAGGATGACGAACATTGCTCGCCAACCGAAGCCCATAATGAGGAAGGTGAGAATCGGCGGAGCGACAGCGGGCCCCCATTTGCTTCCCGAGTCGTAGACGCCGACAGCGGCTCCGCGCTCTCGGGGTGGGAACCACTCGGCGACTATCTTCGCTGAAGTAGGCGATACCGGGGCTTCGAAGACTCCGAGCAGGACTCGCGACACCATAAAATGCCACATGTGGTGGCCAAAAGCCATCAGCGCAGTGGCGATCGACCAGAACCCCAACGCCATGACGTATACAGGCTTCGCACCGAGACGATCCGTCAGCCATCCACCTGGCAGCTGAAAGAACGCGTATGTCAGTGAGAACGCAGTGCCCAACAGCCCGATGTCCGCGGCGGTCAGACCGAGTTCGTCGATCATGTGCGGGGCTGCGATCGACAGTGACGATCGGTCCATGTAGTTGATCATCATCGCTGCGAGCAGCCATCCGAGGATCCACCACCGGGCTCTACCCGGTGAGGCTACACGTCGCGACACCGTAGCTTCAGTCTTTGAGCTCATCGTTGAACACCCTTCTCTTCTACCGATTCCGTCCCGTCACCATTCCGCGAAGGAGCCGTCGCTGTGGCGCCAGATCGGGTTGCGCCACCGGTGTCCTTCAGCGGAGCGTTCGATGACGTACTCTTCGTTGACCTCGATGCCGAGTCCGGCGCCTGACGGGATGTCGATCATGCCGTCGTCGTAGGTGAACACCGACGGGTCGGTGACGTAGTCGAGCAAGTCGTTGCTCGTGTTGTAATGGATCCCCAGGCTCTGTTCCTGGATGAAGGCGTTGTAGCTGCCGGCATCGACCTGCAGGCAGGAGGCGAGTGCGATCGGCCCCAGCGGGCAGTGCAGTGCGAGTGCCACATCGTAGGCTTCGGCCATCATCGCAACCTTCCGCGTCTCTGTGATGCCGCCGGCGTGGGAGACATCCGGCTGGATGATGTCGACGGCACCGGAGGCGATCACCTCACGGAAGTCCCACCGAGAGAAGAGCCTCTCCCCCAGCGCGATCGGCGTCGGTGTGTTCGCCATGACGTCGCGGAGTGAACCGAAGTGTTCGGAGAGCACCGGTTCTTCGATGAAGAGCAGCCGGTAGGGTTCGAGTTCCTTGATAAGGACCTTAGCCATCGGCTTGTGCACGCGGCCGTGGAAGTCGACACCGATGCCGAAGTCCTCACCGGTGGCTTCCCGGATCGCCTGGACGTTCTCGATGACCTGGTCGACCTTAGTGTAGGAATCGATGAACTGCAGCTCCTCGGTGGCGTTCATCTTCACCGCTGTGAAGCCGCGGTTCTTCGTCTCCAGCGCAGCCGCCGCCGTATCGCCTGGACGGTCACCGCCGATCCATGAATACGTGCGAATCCGGTCGCGAACCTTTCCGCCGAGCAGCTGATGCACAGGTTGGCCAAGCGCCTTACCCTTGATGTCCCACAGGGCCTGATCGATGCCAGAGATCGCGCTCATGAGGATGGGGCCACCGCGGTAGAAGCCACCGCGGTACATGATCGTCCACAGGTCTTCAATGTTCGCGGGGTCCTTGCCGATGAGCAGGTCGGAGAGCTCATCGACGGCGGCGGCCACTGTGGCGGCCTTGCCCTCGATGATCGGCTCACCCCAACCGACGATCCCCTCGTCGGTTTCGATCTTGAGGAAGAGCCACCTCGGCGGCACGGTAAACGTCGTCATCGACGTGATCTTCATTGTTCTTGCCTTTCGTTCGGTGATCGTCGTTGATGTCAGAAGGATTGAGCCCACGCCGAGGCGATCGCCTGGGCCCGGGTACGGACGTCGTCGGGGCGGTCGCCTCGGCGATAGAGGGAGGAGCCGAGGCCGAGGCCGGCTGCGCCAGCCTTTCGCCATTCGGCCGCGTTGTCGGCACCGACTCCCCCGACGGGGAATAGTTCGGTGCCGCTGGGAAGAACTTCGCGCCAAGCTTTCATTCCGCTGATCCCCACCGCCGAGGATGGGAAGAGCTTGACGTTGGTGGCGCCGGCTTTGACTGCGGCGAACGCTTCGGTCGGGGTCGCTGCACCCGGGTATGGGGTGAGTCCAAGCTCGAGTGCGGTCGTAATGACGTCGCGGTCGGTGTCGGGGGCGACGATGATGCGGGCCCCGACCTGTCGGCACTCGTGGACCTGGTCGACGGTGAGCACCGTGCCGGCTCCGATCTCCAGTGTGTCTCCGTATTTTTCAACCAGTGCGGTGATCGAGGCGAGTGGGTCGGGCGAGTTGAGTGGCACCTCGATGGCGGAGAACCCGGCTTCGACGATGCCTTCGGCGATGTCGAGGACTTCGTCGGAGCGGACCCCGCGGAGGATGGCGATGAGGCCGGCGGGAACTGAGTCAGGCATGGGCGTTTTCCTTAATCGGCACGAGGCCGGAGTGTTCAGCAATGCGGAAGAGTCCGGTGGCGGCCGCGCGTGGATCCGCGACGACAGTTTCCCGGCCCAGTCGGTTGAGTGCGCGTGAGTAGCGTTGGGTGAGGCTTGTCGATCCGCAGATAATGACCGGTGCGGAAGATTCGGTGTTCAGTATCAGCTGGCTGGCCACCTCGGCGCCGATGAGCATTCCTGAGAGGTAGTCATTGACCTCATCGGCGAGCAGGCGCCCGTCGAGGGCCCAGGTGCGGGCGGAGAAGAGAGACGAGGTGAGGGCGGCGGGGTCGTCAGAACCGACCTGCACTCCCCAATCGAAGGCTTCGTGGTGGAAGTCATCGGTGGGTTCGGCCAATCGGGCGAGGATCGACGAGGTGCTCAGCAGACCAAAGATCTCGCCACTCATCGAGGTGGAGAAGTCGGTTACGCGAGTTCCTTCGCAGGTCACCCACTTGGTATGAGTGCCGGGAAGGACCACCGTGCGCTGTTCTGTGAGTTCGGGAGTGAGCAGTCCGAGCAGCTGGGTCTCTTCACCGCGGATGACATCGGGAGCGTCAGTCTCGCTCGCGGTCTTCTGCAGGCCGGGGACGATGTGGAGGTCGACGGTGTCGAGTTCGACAGTCGTGAGGTGCTTGCCGAGGTCTCCCAAATCGGTCGGCAGTTCCAGATAGCCCGCCTCCGCGATTCCTTGGGTTGAACCGATCATGCCGCTGGCCAGGACCGGGAGTTGGCCGAATTCTGCGAGCCAATCACCGATCGAGGATTGCGCGATGCGGGAGAAGTCGCCGCGCGAGTCGGTGGAGTCCGCGCCGACGGCCATGATCCCGTCCGGTCCATTACGTTCGGCGAGGATTTCTCCGCCGTTGCCGATGAGAAACGCTCGCAGTGAGCTTGTCCCCCAGTCGAGGCCGATCATCTGCGGGGCCTCGGGTGGTGCCAGTTGTGCCATAGAAATCACTATGAACATCGAGTTCATCATGTGCCACCTGTGTCCCTATATGTGGGATCGATGACATACTGGTGGAATGACCGAGAACCTTGACCGACGTTCAAGTGAACCCATCCCCCAGGGCACGCAGACCCTGGCGAGAGGACTGCAGATCATCAGCGCGGTGGCGCATGGCGCGACAACGCTGAAGGCCGTGGTCGATACGACGGGTCTTGGCAGGTCGAGCGCGCACCGCATGATTCAGCTGTTGGTGCAGATGGGCTATCTGCGTCACGGGTCGCCTGGGGAGTTCCGACTCGGGCCCACGCTCATCGAATTTGGTTTCACTGCACTCAACCAGGATCCGCTGCCGGTGGTCGCCAGGGAAAGTCTCGAGGCGCTGGCTGAGCGGACGCAGGACACCATTCATCTCTCGGTCGAAGATGGGGAGTCGGTGCTCTATCTCCACAAGATTCCGGGCACCCGCGGGGCGGAGATGCGATCGCGCATCGGCCACCGGATGCCTTTGACCCGCACTGGCGTCGGGAAGGCATTGCTGCTGGGACAGGAGGATCGGTGGGAGAGGCTGTTTACTGCGGAGAATCCTGAGGCAGATTCGTCGGCTGTGGAGTCATTCGTCAAACGGATGAACGGCTACACGCGCGATGGGGCTACATTCGACCTGGAGGAGAATGAACCAGGCATCCGGTGCGTGGCTGCACCAATCAGGGACGGCAGCGGGGAAATCGTCGCCGGCATTTCGCTGTCAGCGACTCGTCCGTTCATGCCGAAGGATCGGATGCAGGCTCTGGTGCCGGTGATGAAGTCTGCGGCCAAAGAGATTTCGGTGAAGTTGGGCTATACCCAGTCCTAGGCTCTTTGAGGGCCCATTCTCAATACTCAGAACGATCGGTTGCGCGCCCGTGTTCTGTCAACCCTAAGAATCCGCTACGCGCGTTTCAACCAGCTCGAACCAAGTTGCAGATGAGTGCACCCAAGGCACCTTCTTGCACACAGTCTTGCTCGCTTAGGATCGTATCCGTTCTGTGACCTAAAGGCGTGATCGGCGATCCCCGCTTGACTTTACTATTGATGTCTACCCCGCCGCGAGCCTGCTCTCCATCGGCGACCGCCAATTTCGACATTTGTACTCAAGATAGGGCCCATCAACATGCATGAACTCGCGGCAGAAAAGCCTTGGACTGTTTATCTATTTGTTTCTCTCGCATTCCTGTTCGGAGTCATCATTTCGGGGCTTGTAGGTTCAAACGGCTCAGATTCCCAGAGTTCCAAGGAGCCCAAAACCGTCGTAGAGACGAAGACCGTAACAAAGGTGGAGACCGAGCGGGTTACCAAAGCACCCAAATCGTGTAAAACGGCGCTGAAGCACGCCGACACTCTTTCCGAGAAGCACAAACAGATGGAACGAATCGCGGGCTATGCGGTGAGCTACGCCACGGGATACAACAACGGTTCAGAACTCGCGGAGTCTGAGCGACTGGCCGCAGAACTAGTCGACGAAATCAAAGCCGTTGAATCTGATTACGACAAATCTGCTAAAGAATGCAGGAACGACTCCAAATAACTCTAACTGAACCGAGCCCAGGAAGCCCTTACTACGGTTCGCTTCCTTCATAAATGACTACCAACGACCCGATCTTATAAACTCCCTAATTGCCGGTAGCTCCCGCCGTGCCTGCGACAGCCCCATCCGGTGAGCCGCCGCCAGTCGTGAGAGGTCGCGGGTGCTGTTGTCGACTGGCATGCGATCAGGGACGAAGACGTGCGCCTTCCCCTCCGCCTCGAGTTCGAAGATGCGTTCGCGGGTTTCGTTGTAGCGCTTCCACCGAGTCAGCAATGCATCCGCCAACGCCGGATACTTTCGGAAGATACCGCGAAAGACTGCGGGGAAGCGCTGCGGCTCTTTCTTGTAACCGCGCTCCTGGGTCAGGACGATGACGAACTTCTCGAATCCCTCTCGCTGAGCCTGGCTCAGCGCAATTCCGCCGTCCTCCCCCATCGCACCGTCGACGTATACGTGCCCATCGAGGTGCACCGGCGGCATGACAATCGGCATCGTCGATGATGCCTGCACGCGAATCATCAGCTCATCGATATTCGGGGTGTCCTTCTTCGACCACACTGCCTCTTCGCCGGTCTCGGCGTCGAAGGCGATGATCCGCATATCGCCGGTACTTGCCTCGAAGCTGTCCCAATCGAACGGCAGTGCTTCGTCGGGTGCACCTGCTCGCTGGTAGATGTACTCGCCGTGGAACATGCCTTTGCCACGAGCGAAGTACCGCCACCCGCCGAACTCTTCTTCATTGGCGAACTCGACGAAGGATCGACGCACTCGCCGCTTATCACCGGAAAGGTAATTCCCTGCAGTGGACGCTCCGGCACTGATGCCAGCGACCCAATCGAACGACAGACCTTCGTTGAGCAAGACGACGGCCATGGCGCTGGTGAGCGAAGCCCGCATCCCACCGCCTTCGAAGATGAGTGCGGTATCGCTGATTCGCGTCGTCTCCACTGGCTCCGTCACTTGGCCTACCCGAGCCCTTCCCATGTCATCCGCTGCCTGAGCGCTGGCGCGAGGACCAACGCTGCAATCACACTACCAGCAAGTAATATCCAGGCACCGAAGTATGTGAAGAGTTTGAGTTCTGGTGCCAAAGCCGGCCCGAAATCGGCCGCCATGAGGATCACTCCCCCGAGGATGAGGGCGGTCGCGACGATCACTTGAATGAACTGTTCGACGGTCGAGACAAGCAGATTCTTGATAGTCGCAATATTCAGTCCGCTCGTGCCGACGTCGAGCGTACCGTCCTGCAGGTGACCGGCAATACGGGAAATCTGTCCGGGCAGCTCGGCGATCTGCGGTGCGGTCGCCGCCGCGTAGAGTGCCATCTCGTGTCGGTCGACTCCCAATCCTCCGACCTCACGGAGCAGTGCCTTGCCGTTCTGGGTCACGAGCGCCAGCAGGTTGAGCTCCGGCACGAGGCGGGTGATCGATCCCTCCAAAGTGCTGATGGCACGGAAGGCAGTCGCCACCGAGGCTGGCATCGGGAACCCGAAGTCGACGACAAAGTCGATGAGCTCACCGAACAGCGCCGCCGAGGTCGACCCCGGTGCACCGTCACCGTACTTGAGCATGATCTGCCCGATCTCACGCTGCAGCTCCCGGAGGTTCACCTCGCTCGGCGTTCCGAGGAGCTCGAGGATTGCGGCAGTTGCCGCTTGCGAGTTCTGCGAGTCGAAGGCCATGAGCAGCAAAGCGATTGCTCGACGGTCGCGTTTGTCAATGCGTCCGACGGCACCGAAGTCGACGAGGCCTGCACGACCTGCGCTCGAGACGACGATGTTTCCGGGGTGGAGGTCGGCGTGGAAGATGCCCTTCCCGAGCACCTGGCGGACGACCATGAGGAAGAGGTCCTGGGCGATCTCTCTGCGCGCGATCGCGGAGAGGTGGTCGACCACCTCGGCGCCGTGGGACAGAGGGGAACCTTCGACGAGGTCCATGACGATGACGAACTCGCCGGAGAGCTCCTTGTACACGTGAGGGATGTGGACGACGGAATCGGTCTTCGTCGTCGACCGGCCGGTCTCATCGGCGAGGCGGAGGGCTTCGATGTGGGCGAGTTCGCCGCGGTAGTCGAGTTCGCCCTGCAGGGAATCGACGAAGCTGCGGGCGAGCTTCGCGATGCCGATCTTCTTCGCCCAGTCGGTGGTGCGATCGAGACGGTCGGCCAGGGTGAGGACGATGTCGCAGTCTGCGCGGACCTGTTTGCGGATCTTCGGTCGCTGGACCTTGACCGCGACGACGCGACCTTCCCAGGTCACGGCGCGGTGGACCTGGGCGACGGAGGCACCTGCGAAGGGTTTCTCATCGAACTCGGCGAACACCTCGGCGACGGGACGGCCCCATTCGGTCTCGAGTTGGTCTTTCACCTCGGCGAAGGGGACGGGCTTCACCCCGGCCTGGAGGGTGGAGAACTCCTCGACGAATTCGTGCGGGATCATGTCACCGCGGGTGGCGATGAACTGGCCGAGTTTGATGAAGGTGACTCCCGAGGCGGCCAGGGCGTCGCGGGTGGTGGCGGCGATCTCGCGGAGGGAGACCCGCAGGGTCGGGATTCTGGGTCGGAGGTAGCGGGAGAGGCCGAATTTGATGAGGATCTTCTGGATCTGGGCCAGGCGGTTGACGCGGCGGTACCAAGTGGGGATCTTCGGTGCGTTGCGGATGAGTGAGCTCAGGGTGCCCGAGGGCATGATGAGTTCGATCGCCAGGAGGACGAACATCTGGATGACGATGAACCAGGCGAAGAGCAGCAGGAAGACCATGATGGCGGGGAAGCTCATCGACAGGCTCGGATACTGTTCGGATTCGGAGATGCCGAGGAGTTTGTACGCCTGGAGGGTGATGGGCCAGATGGAGAGGCCCATGATGAGGGAGACGATGGTGTTCCGGGCGGCACCGGTACCGGTGAGCATCATCCGCCGGACGAGGAACCCGACGATGAGCGCGCTGAGGACGCCCAGTCCGATGGTGTAGAGGATCGTCACCCGTCAGCCCTTCCGTCGTTTCTCGTCTGCGTCGAGACGAAGGCAGTTGGCCATCGCCAGCACGCGACATCCTGGTTAGACGTCGCCACCAGCCTAATTGATCTCAGTGGCTGTGCGGTCGAAGTTCGCTGCAGGTTCAGCTCCATACTGTGGTTAAGTTGTACACCAGCCATTAGACAATGCAGGATCCCACACGAACCGGCCTCAATCCATCTTGACGAATTCACTTGCCAAAGGGTCCGCATCGAGCCCGTCCAAGAGACTTTTTGGACGAACCCCGAGTTGCAAGCCGATCCAAAACCTTAGGATCAGCAAGTTCTCTCGTAATGTATTAATCTGAACGAGAGAGTCTGGCTCTGGCCGATCCAAATGTTTCGCGCCCATGTACGAAGCATCGGCGCGCTCAATCCATCCTTCGACATCTTCAAACGGTTTGACTTTCATATCTTCGAGAATCACACGTAGACCCGGCTTGAAATTCATCTGCTTTCGACTGTTCAGATTCGCCCCACCGTTCTTTTCAACGTCGATGAGATAGCCAAGCGCTTCCAACGCAATTCCACTTTGAACCCGGCTAGGGTTGCCCCAACGATTGTCTGACCGCAGTACGTTGAGTAGTGGAGCAATGACTCGCCCGTAAGTCTTCCGCAGTCGAAGCCACCGCGAGATACCTTTTGGACCGATTTCAGCATAAGGAAATAAAAAACGTGGGCTTTTAGACCATTGATCATGCTTCGGCAGACGGTGAGTTACAACTGACAGCCAGCGATCACCCATTGAACCTCCAGCCGCGTTTCGCTCGGGGTCGTCTATTCGCTGAGCTTTCACCGACGAGAAGCCGAATGGCCTCCAGCCTGCAATCGAAACTAGCTCGAGTACTGCTCCATGAAGTTGGAGATGCTCATCCCACGTTCGGTCGCGTCGAACCGTGGTTTCCAGCTCGACCCCCTCGTATGCAAGAAAACCGCCGTCAGGACGTTCGGTCCGCCATGTCGACCTCAGTTTCAGGTTCAATGCCCGGGCCAAACGAATAGCGGGGGCGTTTGTAAGAGTCATCTCCACAGATTGGATTCGGCTATTGGAATTTGCTTCAGTCTTAACAGCCATGCTGCTTAACTTGGTCCAGGCAGCAAGTGCCGGAATCTCGGTTCGCAGACCATGGAGCTTCTCGTAGTTCAAATGAGTTCCGCCTAAGACCGCGAAATTTGCGACGATGTTGCCTTTCCCAGCACGAAAGCTGGATGTCGCTCCGGTCGAACGGCAACCGACAAGAACTACCGGCCCGTGCACATCATGGATGAGCAATACACGTGGAGCTCTATAGCTATATTTCGCACGATCTGGGTCGTCCCCGAATTCGACCCCATCTGTCCACCACCTACCGTAAGGATCGTCCTTTGAGAAGAATCCGCGGAGTGGAACTGTCAGTTCAATTGCAGACTTTGTATCGCGGAGCATGACCGCGATCTGATCGGTTTCCGGATCTCCATCTATAAACCAACCTAATCTTGGCTCGCCAGGAAGCAGAACGTTCTTCGCCACCCTTTTCACTCCTAGCTAGATCGATCGAATCTAGATCCATCATGCCTGCTTGAAAGGTCCCTGTCGCTCATTACTGCGAAATACTAGAACGACAGATTCTCAACAGACGTTCTGAGACCACGCAGCGCTCACTCCGGCCGGTGCTCGGCCATGACCTTCTCGAACAGCTCGTCGCCGAGCTTGTCGTACGAAGCATCCTCCGGGTACCACTCATCAAGTGAAGCAAAGTCACCCTTGTCGTCGTAACCGAGTTCGGACACGGACTTCGCCCACTCAGATCCGGCAGACCCCAGCGTCTTCGGTGCGTCGGAGACACCCGCCTTCTCCGCAGTCTTGTCCGACAGGGTCTTCGCGTACTTCGCCATCTGCTTCTGCACGTCATCATCAAACGGCTGAACTGAACCGTCGTTGTCCTTCGCCTGCTCAACGGCCTGCGCCTTCGCGCCGATGACGACCTCCATCATCGTGGAGAACGTCGTCGACATCGAGTCGAAGATGACCTGCTGATAGGCAACCGGCAGCTCCGAATACTTCTTGCCCGCTGTGATCGCACCGGCCGAACGAGCAATGCCCGCGTCCGAGGCCACTCCGATGTTCGGGGCCACTTCGAAGGTGCCGGCCTCGACGTTCGGTGCCAGCTGACCGAGATCGCAGTCAACGGTTCCGCGCTGCAGCGCCTCATAGGTCTCCGGGAACGACAACGACACTGGGGTCGCACCCAGATCGGTCACCTGCTTGCCGGCGGCGGCCGAACCGACACGGACCTGCTTGCCCTTCCAGCCATCGAGCGAGGTCATCGGCTTCGAGCACATTGTCGAATACCCACCAGCGGCGAGCATCGGAATGAGCGGAACAAGGTTCTTCTTCTCGAACTCCTCGAGCACCTCAGGCGTCTCCCATGCGGCCTGTACACCGGCCGCGTTCGCCGCCAGATCACTGGCCACCGGCGAGGACGGCAGCGTCGACATCGCCGTGCCGATCGCGTCGAAGGCAGGGTACTCGGCCGGGGTGTACGACGGCAGAGTGAACGCGAGGTCGACTCGCCCATCGGCAAGGGCGTCATCGACGTCCTCGTAGCTGGCGATCGCCTGGCCCCACACGATGTCGACGGTGATCTTCCCGCCAGAGCGCTCCTCAATGGCCTTCTTCACGTCGAGACCGTTCGGTGCGAGGATCGACTTCTCCGACATCGCCGACGGCTGGAACTTGATCGTCACCGGGTCCAGGTCGGCCAGAGCCTCATCGATCTCGTCCTGGGAGGCGTCATGGGCGAAGCCCTCCCCCGCGGAGTCTCCCGAAGCCGATCCGTCGCCGCCGACGGATCCTGCACACCCGGCCAACAGTGCCAGCGATGCGACCGCCGCAATGGCCTTGGCGGAGCGGGCCGCCGTACGGATGCGCTTCATGGGACTCCTTTGAACGAAGGCTGAGAATTCCCTCCAATCATATGCCTGAATGAGGTCACCCTAACCATGAGTCCGCTCACACCCTGCGGCAGCCACCCGAACGACACCGCGCACGGGTGGGCGGGGCCGCCTCGGCGAGGTTCATCCGGACATTCCCCCGCTGGTGCGGCTGATGAGATCGGGCAGCCATTCGGTCATTCCGGGCACGGCGACCATGAGGATGAGGAAGATGACGACGACGGGCAGGAACCACAGCAGGGAGATGAAGATGTCGCGCAGTGTGACCGTGACACCGAGGTTGACCTCGGGGTTCTTCGCGATCGAGTGGACGATGTAGGGGATGATGCCGACCGGCGGGGTGACCATGGCGAACTCGCCGAGGAGGACGACGAAGACCCCGAACCACAGCGGGCCCACGCCCATCGTCTCGAGGGTGGGCAGGAGGATCGGGATGGTCAGCAGCATCATCGACAGGGTGTCGAAGAACATGCCCATGACGATGTAGAGGACGATGAGGACGAGCAGGAATTCGATTCGCGAGAGCCCGAGGTCCGTGATGAGGCCGGTGAGGATGGGGGCGAGTCCGGTGATGGCGATCAGGCTGGTGAGCATAGTCGCGCCGATCATGATGAAGAAGATCGCCGAGGTGGCCGCCACCGTATCCATGGCCGAGTCCGCGATCTTGCGCCACGGTTGTTCCCCTCGTTTTTCCCACAGGCACAGCAGGAGTGAGCAGAGTGCGGCGGCGGCTCCGGCCTCGGTGGGGGTGAAGATGCCGGAGAACATGCCGCCGAAGAGAACGACGAGGATGACCGCGAAGCCCCAGACTGCGGTTAGCGAGGTGAAGCGGTCGCGCCAGGTGGTTGTGGGGCGGGTGGTGTCGGCTGCGTCTGCTGTGTTCTGGCCGCGGCCGACGAGTTTCGGGGCGATGACGCCGATAGCGAAGATGAAGGCGGCGAAGCAGACTGCGAGCAGAATTCCGGGGACGGCACCGGCCATGAGGGCGGGGCCGACCGGCACGGAGGCGATGCCTGCGTAGACGACCATGAGGATCGAAGGTGGGATGAGGTTGCCGGTCATGCCGGAGACCATGATCGTGCCGACGGCCATGCGGCGGTCGTAGCCGGCTTTGAGCATTTCGGGGATGCCGGCTCGGCCCAGGGCGTAGGTCATGCCGATGGTCGACCCGGTCACGGCGGACAGTCCCGCACCGGCGAAGGTGGTGCCGATGCCGATGCCTCCGGGCAGCCAGGAGAACCAGTGGTCGGCAACGCGGTAGATCTTGCCGGAGAGTCCGGATTGGGTGAGCAGCATGCCCATGAAGATGAACATGGGGAGCACGCTCATCGACCAGTCCGAGACGGCGCTGAACGGGGAGGTGGAGAGGATGTTCATCGTCGCCGGGATCCCCGATACGGCGTAGACGCCGATGATCGACGGCACGGACAGGGCGATGGCGACCGGCACGGAGAGGAAGAGGAGGACCAGCATCATCCCGATACACCAAGCCCCGCCAATCGCGGCACTTGGGCTGGTGAAGAGGCCGACGAGGCAGACGGCGACGAGGCCGAAGCCGATGGTCAGGGCGAGTGTGCCGGGCCGGTCGCGGCGGGAGCCACTTGGGAAGAGGGCGGTCGTGTTCGGGCGTTGGGCGCCGGTGATGGTCGCGCTGTTTGAGTCTTCTGGTGGCAGCGGTGCGCCGGTGAGGTCGGTGTTGGCGTTCACTGCTCCTCCCTTACCTGACTGCGGCGGTTCCGGAGGATGGCGATGACATCGAGGATGTAGAGCACGGCGAGGAGCACGAACACGATCGGCACAAGGTAGTACACGGGCCAGGTGATGACATCGGAGACATCGGCGGTCGACCCGATCGCCGTGTTCTCCAGCGCCTTACCCAGCCCGAACCAAGCGAAGGCGACAGAAACGAGGGCGCCGAGGATGCACGCGAAGACCGTGAACACGGCGGCGGTGGCGGACTTCGCCCGCTCGGTGGCCATGGTCACGGTGATGTGTTCCTTCTGCAGCTGAGCGGCCGGGATGCCGAGCAACGCGACGACCGGCAGGTACCAGTATTCGACGATCTCATTGGTGCCATAAATTGGGGCGTGGAAGATCGACCGAGCCAGGGCATGGGTGACAATGTGGAGCATCATCACGATGATCGCCGCGGCCGTGGTGACCGTCAGCCACCTATCGAGGACTTTGGTGAACGTGCTCATCAGGAGTCACTGTAGCCGTCGGGCGAAGTGCGGTTGGTGCCTGCGCTGCTTGCGGCTGGGACGTTGCCCTCCGCGGCTGCCCCACCGCCGGTGACATCGGAAGCTCGCAACGCTTCAATCAGGTCGACGACTTCGGAGGCGTCTGCCAGTCCGTCCGGGATCATCGCGGTGATGCGGCGGGCACCGGCCTCGGCAAGGGCGATGGGGTCGATACCTGAGATTTGGGAGTAGCGGCGGGCGCTGCGAGGCAACAGTGCGACGCCGAGTCCGTTGGAGACCAGGGATTGGATGGCGCCGGGGTTATCGGTGATGTGCCGGGTGCGGGGCTCGAAGCCTGCGGTGCGGCAGAGGCGTTCGGCGGTGGATCGGCAGCGCACGCATCCCATGATCCATGGCAGTTCGGCGACGTCGTTGAGGTGTTGGATCTGCCCGGCACGATTCCACCGTTCGGGAACGAGCAGATCGAGGTGGTCGGCGCCGAGGTCAACGGTCATGTGGCCTGCCAGCTCGGGTGGGGATTCGTCTTCATGATGGAAGAGAAAAGCGATGTCAATGGCGCCGTCGTCGAGCAGGCGAAGCGCTTCGGGCGGTTCAGCTTCGGAGACTTCGTAGGAGTGGTGAAGCGGTGAGTCTGTCTGCGTGCCCGCGTTTGCCTCTAACCGACCGAGCGCCGCAGCTAGTGGGCCGATGACGAAGCTCGGGAATCCGGCAAGACGCACATTGCGTCCGCCGAGTCCGAAGGCCTTGGCGAGGTCGCTGCGCAATCCCGTCACCGAGGCGGCCACCTCGTTGGCGCGAATGCGCGCAAGCTGGCCGGCAGTGGTCAAACGAATACCGCGTGGAGTGCGGTCGAAGAGGGTGACGCCGAGGTCCTTTTCGAGAGCCGTCATGTGTTGTGACAGTGCTGGTTGGGACCAGCCGAGTTCACGGGCGGCGCCACCGATGCTGCCGGATTCGGCGATGGCGCCGAAGATGAGCAGGCGTTTGGGCTCACCGAGGTCGAGAGCCTGCTCGAAGACATTAGCCATAAGTCCAGCTTATGCCAGAGCAGAGGGAACTGGGCCTACCGAAGGCAGATGATGCGCACCACACTGGAAGTAATCGTCGTGAAGTCACTGCAGAGTTGAGGAGTCGGAATATGCGCAGGATCGGTCTGCTGGGTGGAATGAGCTGGCATTCGAGCATCGAGTACTACACGAAGATCAATGATGCAGTGGCTAAGCAGCTCGGCGGTCACCATTCGGCGCAGATCCTCCTCGACTCGTGCGACTTCGCAGATATCCGCGAGCTGCAGGAAGCCAACGATTGGGCGGGCAGTGATGCATCGCTCGTCTCGACGGCACAGCGTTTGGTCGATGGCGGTGCCGAGGCTGTCGCGATTGCCACGAATCTCATGCACAAGTGCGCCCCAGCGATCGAGGCGAAGGTCGATGCGCCTCTTATTCACATGGTCGATTCGATCGCGACGATGGCGAAGCGCCGTGGCTATTCGACGCTGGCCGTTCTGGGCACCCGATGGACAATGCTCGAGGACTTCTATACCGGCCGCCTCGAGGCGCAAGGCATCAAGACGCTGGTGCCGGATGAGGCGACATGCCTCGAAGTCGACCAAATCATCTGGGACGAACTCACTCAAGGAGTCTTCACGGACAAGTCGCGTGCCCGGTACGTCGAAATCATGAACGACCTCAAGGCTCGCGGTGCCGACGCGGTCGCTCTGTCGTGCACTGAAATCGGCCTTCTGGTCCCACCAGAGACCGCTCCCCTGCCGGCCATCGATTCGGTCGATGCGCATGTCGCAGCAATCGTCGAATGGATGATGGCGGAGGAATCCCCTCTTCCTCAACGCTAATCGAAATGCAAATAGTAATCATTACTTGACAATTCCAACCACTCAACGCGAGTTAGAGTCGAACGCATTACAGCCTTGACGCCGCTCGTGCTAGTCCACGCCCAGCGAGCACGAGCATAGTGGAACTCATCTAGTGCCTAGGGCATAAAACTCGGCTAAAACTTGAAGCTGGGCGCCAGCAAACGATACGCACCAGGCTCACCGCAGATCATCGCGCAAAAGCTACGCCGCCTCAGGCAACATATCGACCGAAACCATACCAGCACGACCGAGTCACAAGATTTCAGCGCCACAACCCATTACATTAACGAGCAAGTAGCGAGCCCCCGGTGCAGGACTATCTATCAACAACTGTTGCTTTTTATATGAGTGCATCGTAGAGTCACGTGGACAGGTTGCCCACTCCTAACTTCCCACCCAAGAAGACAGCATAATGAACCCACTCACTGTGACAATTGCGCTCGCGGCAATATTGCTCTTCGCCTCATCTCGTAATCAATTCGATAACCCACGCGGCTGGCGTCGACGACGAGTATTTCTATTCGTAGCAATCGGTTTTGTTTCACTCATTCTATCGGCGTCAGAAGAATCTCTGCTGATATCTGGTTTTATATATATCTCTGTCGCTGGTTTCGACGCACTAATTGGATGGGCATCATCCAGAGCAAGCCAGGCTAATGAGGTAACCTGGGTTAAGGAGATTCTTCTAGCAATGCAAGGCCTCAAAATTTGGTTAAAAACAATTCTGCTTAAAACCCGAAACTTTGGGAGCTCGTTCTCTTGGAAGCTTACAATTGACTCGAACTCAGTCACTGCAAAGATTGCCATCTGGATTCTTCAGAAATTTTCAAACAATGCGGCATTCACCTTATTTGCGGCCCTATATTTCACCCTAGTCCTTCTGGTCCTACTTATATTTCCGCTCGCACTTAGCATTGGTCTCACGTCAATCGTTTCCGATGAAGGATTTGAAGCGACTTTAGCAAAGAATTTCGGAACCGTATTTCTGATGATTCATGGTCCGAGTTTTCTTCTAGTCTGGATCTTTTCAATTATCATCTCTGCCTTCCTCGCATCTACATTTACTGCAAGCAAAGGCAGCCGCCCGCTGATCGATTCAGTAGTTAGATTTTCATCTGGGGCCGGTATCGGTACAGCAATGGGCTTAATATTGGGGGTGGTGTCACCAGCAATCTGGGACCGCGTCCACCAGCTTCATGCGCTCCAGACAATGGTCGGCTCACATCCCCCCATAGCGAGCGATATGACAGTAACCATGTCCAGCCTTGGTCTACTCGCGGGAGCATTCTTTGGCACCTACAGTTCGCTGCGGGCAACTGTAATCGGCTTCTCGAACCCGTTCTATCGTGAAATCACCGTCTGCGCCGCTGTCGCTGCATCAATTGCAATCGTCAATTACAGCGAGCTTGGTTCGCCTAAGCGCATGGCCATCATGATATCCGAACAATCTGACCTCAAAATGGAGACTCTCAAACATATCGACAGTCTCGCGCTCGCAGAGAAGGCTATGAGCGAAATGAACCCAATTGATAGCCTCAAACTCCTCTTCATATCTGGAGATGCATGGCACTTGTATTCATTCAATTTATTCGGATTTATAATTTGGTCAGTAGTTATTCTGTCTGGGATTCACTTGGCAGTTGGACTTTTTCGAAACCGAGCCTATTTTGCAGTCGAATCATTGGAACTAGATTCCTAGAAATTTAAAACCAGCTGAGGGCGGAACTTTAGGAACGAGGTGTGCCATCGCGTCCCTTTAGGTATGGTCGACTCGATCGCGACGATGGCGAGACGCCTGGGTTATTCGACGCTACCAGGTCTCGGCAGACAGTGGACGATGCTCGAGGATTTCTACACAGGCCGGCTCGATGCGCCTGGCATCACTACACGAGTGACGGAAGGGGCAACGTGCCTCGAGGTGGATCAGATCAACTGGGACGAACTCACTCGGGGAGTCTTTACAGATTAGTCGCGTGCTCGGTATATCCAGATCATGAACGACCTCAAAAGCTCGAGGCACCGAAGCCGTCACATTGTCCTGCACTGAGATCGGCCTGCTGGTTCCGCCGGAGACCGCGCCCCTGCCTGCCATCGACTCCGTTGATGCCCACGTCGCTGCAATCGTCGAGTGGATGATGGCAGAGGAGCCTGCACTGGCTGAGTTGTGACAGCCGCCTGTTTCTGACTGTTCGACCGGGCCCGTCTGGCTTAAAGTTCCGCAACTGTTGCTTCCATTGGGGTTACGACGGATAGACCGACCGGACTACAGTCAGCTCATGACAACTCAGATCCAGCCGAGAGCGGGAATCGATCGGTGGGGTCCACTTCTAGTCGTCTTCGGCGTGTGGTTCGTCGCTTTCGTCATCTACTTCATCACGTGGCTGCTGGCATCAGACACGGCAGTCGGCAATCCCTGCCAAGGTGCGGCCTTCGGCTGCTTTGAAACCGAACGACAAGGAATTGAGTTCCTCGGATTCCTCATCGGCCTGCCAGTGACTTTCGGATGGTTCGTCCTCGGTCTGGTCGTGACGTCGCTGGTCGGCCTGATCAAGAACATGCACCGGTGGTGGAAGGGATTGCTCTCACTTGGCATCTGCCTCGCCCTTGCCACCGCCAGCGTCGCCATCATTATTCAGGTTCGCTAGATCCCGCTGATTCCGGCATCCGAGCCTCTTCAATCTTCTTCTGACGTCGCTTGAGATTGCTCCGGCTTGCAAAGTAGGCCAACAGGACAAGCATTCCAATTCGCAAAGTGGTGGTCACCCAATCCGGGATTCCCAGGGAAATGTCCGGGATCCACCCGAACAGCAGAGAGAATAGCCATTCGAAGAACTTGCCCACCGGCGCCAGAACCGCTTGCAGCCATTGAGCGAACGGCTCGACCAATGGCAATACATGGTCCTTCATCCACCGGGCGATCGGTTCGAGCAGCCAGGCCACTAATGCGCCCAGCCCGAGCAAAGGGAGCAGCAACCGCACCAAAGTCGTCACCCCTGAGACCAGCGCATACCTTTCCGGATGTGCCGCCCGTCGGTGCTCCCGCGCTTCTGAACGACTCCCGTCTTCGGGCAGCAATGGCACAACGTCGAGGTCTTTCCGGACCTCCACTTCTCCGGCACCACCCAATGCGGAGCTTATGACGTGAATTTCTTCCCGCGGAGGCATCGATCCGATCTCGGTCCGCCGATGCACCTTGAGCCGTGCTTTCAGCCATCCAGTCGCCCGGACCTCGACGTCACGTTCTTCCCCGTCATCTGCCCGAGCCTGCCGTCGACCGATCGGGTACGCGACTCCGTCGATGACAATGTCCGTGACTGTCGTCTTCCAGGGAGTATGTTTCGCCGTGACCTGATACTCGTGCTCGAAAGCGCTTCCGGAATAACTGGTGGTTGCGACAACCCTCGAACTTTCGGTCACAGATCTCCCTTGCAAAGCAAACAAGCCTACCGTCTATCATGACAGGTGGCCTTGTATTTCCTATACGCCAGGAAGGACCTTAACGGTTTCCAACCATGCACGCCAATCACCGAAGCGAACCGCGCTTTCATGGGTCAGGTCCCCATGCCCTGCCAAGGGCTGATGGGTCTCGCGGCAGCAAGGCGATTTGTCGTGCATGTCACGCTCGTCGACGAATTCCCGCACCCGCCGAATGCCATGCAGCGCATTGACTAACCACACCTCGTGACCAGCGAGTTCTTCGGGACGCACTTGCCGGAACTCGACCGGAAACGACCGAGCGCGAGCCTCCTCGAGGATCAACGCCGAGGAGACTCCCGGCAGCGCTCCCGACTCCGGATCCGGTGCGCAGAGCGTCGATTCGTCCCACCACAGCAAGCTCGTGGTTGCTCCCTCGATGACGTACCCGCCCCCATTGACGAGCATTACCTCGTCACAGCCATACTGCTCACGGGCTTCCGTCCTCACCCGCTCGAGCAATGCGATGTCCGGACCTTTGCGTCCCGGAGTCCTTCGCGGGTCGGGATAAGTTGGGACGAGAACCCGCAACTCACGAGTCCGAGGCGGTGCCGGCCGCAATCGGAATGCCAACTCACGATCGGCGTCAGGCGAAACCTCGAGGACGTCCACGCGTGGGAACCACTCCCCCGTCGCCGGGATCTTCTCGACCACTGCCGCCCAGAAACCATTGGTGATCGCGCTACCCATCCCCACCTGAGCGGCAGCATCACCAAACCGTGCCCGATGGCGGTCGAACGCTCGTACCCGACCGTCTTCAACAAACCACGAATCGGCAGCCATCAGCGTCGATGAGCTGATGTCTGCCAATGGCTCTTGGAAACGGCATTCCCGTTGATTCCACAGCCACACGTTCATCGCTCAACTCCACCCGAATATTCGGCCACAGCGGTTTCGGTCGGTCCGACCTCCTCGGCAGGAATCATGGTGTTCAACCCAACATCGCCTATCTGCTCAGTCGAATGGATATGTGTCCTCAGTTCGGACGGGTCGTTCGCAGGAACGACAACCTCGCCGGGGAACTCCACTCCACCGAGCAACCTCAGCACCGGAGCCGCCTTCACCACTGTCTCCTCGTACTCGTCTTCGGAATCCGAGAGCGCAACGATCGCTCCGCCGACCCCGTAACTCAGAGTCTCACCCTGAACGACGAGCGTGCGGATGACGACGCTGAGATCGACGGCACCGCCGAGCGAGAAATACCCGACCGCGCCGCTGTACACCCCACGCGGGCCGGCCTCGAGCTCATCGATGATCGCCATCGTCCGCAGCTTCGGCGCCCCGGTCATCGACCCCGGTGGGAACGCCGCCCGCACACACGCCACCGGGCTGGCGTCCTCGGCCAGGCGTGAACTCACCGTCGAAACCATCTGATGCACCGTCGCATACGACTCGATCCCGAACAGCGTGTCCACCCGCACCGATCCCAGCTCGGCCGTGCGCCCGAGGTCGTGCCGGACGAGATCGACGATCATGAGATTTTCCGACCGGTCCTTCACCGAGGCAGCCAACTCAGCCTTGATCGCCTCGTCCTCGTCCGGGTTCGCTCCCCTGGGCCGAGTACCCTTGATCGGCTTAGACTCCACTCGGCCGTCTGCGCCAATCCTCAGAAATCGCTCAGGTGAGGTGCTGAGAATCGCCGCCTCACGCGTGCGGATGAACGCCCCGAACGGCGTCGGGTTGTCCGCGCGCAGCCGCAGGTACATCGCCAGTGGCGACTCGTGCGGGTCAGCGGTGCCTTCGAGCATGTTCGTCAGGCAGACTTCGTAGGTCTCGCCATCGGTGATCTTCCCTTGCACTTGGTCGATGAGGTCGAGGTACTCGTCCCGACTGTGCCGTGCCACGAGCTTTGGATTGCGGCGTTTCGGCGGGTCTGTGGTGTCCACCTTCGCCGAGGCGGTGTTCGGTTGTTGAGCGCCAGTTACCTCGTCGGCGGGGACCGATGCGATCCGTGTGCGTGTGTGGTCGAGCCAGACCTGGTTAGCTGCGTGGCCGGCTGGGTCGTCGGCCCGACGCAGCGCCAGAAGGTGGATGCGATCAGTGTTGTGGTCGATGACCAGGGCGCGATCAAGGAACATCATGACAGCATCAGGAACGTCGGATTCGTGCCGGTTCGGTGAGCCGACTTCGACCTTGAGTTCGTAGCCAAGGTAGCCGACCCACCCGAGTCGGAAGTCGAACGGCAGGTCTTGGCTGTCCGCGCGCATGTCGGGGAACGCGGATTCAGCGCCGGGCGGTTCAACCCATGTGCCTGACACTGAGACAGTCGTGCCAGCGAACTCGGCATCGAGCCAGTCGAAGAATCCGGACGACTGAATGATGTTCTCTGATTCGCCACTGGCCGAGCGAACTTCGACATTCCTTTCCGGCACCGAGGCGGTCGCTACTTTACTCAGCGGACCGGACGGCGCACCCATGATTGAGAACCGGGACGAGTCGTTGCCAGGTAAGTTTCCGTCGAGCCAAACGGCCTCAGGTTCATCACCGAAGAGTTCGATGAACAGTTGCTCCTCGGAGCCTGTTTGAGGGAGCACATCTGTATCGAGAATGTAGTGGTGCCGAGAGTCAAAGAGATCGATAGTCGCTTGGGACGGACCGAGTCCTGCGCACGTCCCTGCGGGGACGTTGCAATCAGAGACGATTGCCTCCGCGCCCCGACTCTCATGGGCGAGTCCGTCAGGCTCATGCTCGTCTCGCCGATTCCACGCCACAGTCAGCTCGGCGAAGTTCTGTAGTAGCGTCCTTGCCTGCTCAGTCGCGATCGATTCCGGGTGGAACTGAACTCCCCACTGCGGCTTGGTCCGATGCCGCAGCGCCTGGATGACCCCATCTTCGGACCACGCAGTCGCTTCCAAACAGTCGGGCAAGTCCGTCGCTGCGAGCGAGTGATACCGCACCGCCGAGAACGGCGAAGGGATGCCGGCGAACAGCTCGGTCTCGGTATGCCGGATCGCCGAGACCCGACCGTGTCTAGGCTCCGGAGAGTGCACCACGGCTCCCCCGTGCACATGAGCGATCCCCTGATGACCGAGACACACGCCGAGCACCGGGATCGGGGAATGTTCGATCACCTCGGCGCAGATGCCAAAGTCGGCCGGCCGTTCCGGAGTTCCCGGTCCCGGGGAGATGACGACATTGTCGAACTCGTCGAGCACGCTCAGCTCGAATTCTTCCCAGTCGTTGGGCACGAGCGTCGGCGCACATCCGTTCACCTCGGCGAGGAGATGGAATAGATTGAAGGTGAACGAATCGGCATTGTCGATGAGCAACGTCCGGATCATGCTCTCCTCCTCAAACAGCGGTGACCAGTTTAGTGGCTCAACAGATTCCAATGAGGAGCAATGGCAACACTGCACCGTGCGCAAATTCACCCACCCAACTCTGTAGAGCCACTATTCCCAGCGTCGCACGGCCATGCAACTGGACCCGACGTGAGTTGACACCTACAGCGCGGCGGACTCAGACTACCCAGTCAGCAACGCAAACTCACAGACAAACCGTCCGCACCTGAAGGCATCCCAGCGCCACCTTGAAGGACTCGGCCGAGCTTCAACCAAGCGGCGTACGGGCCGCTAACCCCAGCTAATCAACACACGAATCCGCCACCCATTTCTCCCTCACTGACGTTCAACTTACTAGCCGCGGGCAATCCTCCGACCAAATTTCGAACATCTTCATCCAACCCTTCCAAGTCTGAATTGAACACATCAGGAGCAGAGACCTCGGGCTCAGACAGCAGAGAAGAAATTTCGTCCCTAAAACGCTCAAATTCTTTAGGCATCGCTTCAGATTTGCCCCTAGCGACATTAAGCAATGTTTCAATGAACGCTTCGCTGTTACGGAAGATTCGAATATTTCCATGTATGATGTTCAAAACCTTCTTACCATCAACATACAAATGAAAATAATCATCCCATCTTGAATCAATCTCTTCCGATACCTCATACCGAACTTTGTCTATACGTTCCAGTCTTGTTTCCCAGGTCTTTATCTGCTGTCGAATATAATCGGATACAGTGCTCGTCGACTCAGACGATTCAGCCATCGGCAGAGCTAAAGCACGTTGCTCTGCGAAAACATCTATAGCACTTTTCTTAAGTCGATCTGCGGCCGACCGGATAATTGTTTCTACTTCACCCTGGTTCCTATACGTCGCATTTGCTATTAGAGATGGGCTTAGGAGAATGTTTTCTAGCATTCTTGCCGCCCATACGAAAATTCCTTTTTCCTCTAGCTTCGAGACCTCTTGCTTAGAAATGAAATCACGGTCTACAACGCACAAATGAGGAATGCCGATTTCAACTCTGCTCAATGCGTCAGCAGCTCGCAATACTTGCTCGCGGCTACCCGCCACCACAACCCTTACTCTTGCCAACTCTTCGGGGAAAAGCATCCTAAGTCTCTTGGCGTCATTTTCCCCCTCAACAACGAGGAGAGCCTCCATCTGGAGAACATCTCGCGGACCAATTCCAAGATCCAAAAGAGCATCAAACCGTTGTTCAGATTCGCTCGGCCATTCTAATTGATTTCGATCCGTTTCCCACGCGCCCTTCACAGAACCGAGTTGATTCTGAGGAACAGTAGCCACAATATTTGGCGAATGAGTAACAATGAAAGCTTGACCTTCATTTGCCAGCGCACCAATCGCCTCCAGAACTGCGGATTGCAACGATGGGTGTAAATGCTTTTCTGGCTCGTCTAGGAGAAGTACACCATTTTTAGAAGACAGTTGGCTGATGAAGTAGAACATGCCGATCATTTCACGTTCACCGTTGGAAAGATCGGCTAGTCCATGCTCGACACCAGAAGGCAATTCGACAGTAATAACTGGACGCCCCGTATGCTCATCGAAGCTGGGACGTGAAATGCTTTTACCTGTGGCCCGATAGAATGCATCACACAATCGCCTGTACTCGTCGGTTCTTTCACCAGACGATTTGGAATCTACGTACTCTCTGTAGTCCAACGCAGCGAGATAGGAACCAACGTCAGGCATTACCTGAGCATTCTTCCAACGAATTTCGTCATGCATCATTTGCTTGCGGTACTGGGCACCGTAAGCAGTGTCCAAAAGGTTAAGGTCAATTCCAATGTCAGATTCAAGCGTCGGTTGCCGACGAGCCGAAAGAAGATCAATATTAGCAAAGGAATATCGTTTTGCGAAATGCGGATTCTGTAATGCTTCTATAACAGGATCAATTTCAGCGTAAGCTCCAGTCTCGTGTATTGAAGTTGCGATTGCTCGAACTACGTGCTCACTACGTCGTGTCGATAGCTCCTGGCCCGTATCTGAAAGCCATTCGTCAAGAAATTGATACTCTCGATCAGATAATTTCACTGCCATTTCAATCGACAACGACTCCGCATAGGGACCGACCAAGTCGGGCAAGTTGATCTCTCCTGACCAAATTGCCGCGAGTGCTTCAAGAATCAGACTCTTTCCCGTACCATTACGTCCCGTGAGCAATACGTATGGCAACTCAGACAAACCTGTCGCTTCAACTTTTCGAAGCCCTCTGTAGTTCATAATCTTAAATCGGCTTATCTTCACTGCACGAATCCTTCTGAGTACATTACGGACGTCCCTTTCTAGGCTTTCCATGCTCCACTACAATGTACTCGATATAGTTGAATAGTTGGAATTGTATTGCAAACATGAACTTTACAAGGGGAGATACTATTCACAGAATACCTGGCCCGCAATTTTCTTACTGTCCAAATAGATATTCCACTAATAGGCGAAGGTAAACTGGTTTGAGGCGAATGCCACATGTTCGTTAATGTTAACGCGGTTTGAGTCTTCGGCGTCGCATCACGGCTCCTTTGAAGCTACACGTATGAAAGACTTCAGCCGAGCACGATCCTGCGAGTCGATTCGGCCAACCCGTCGGCAGCCTCGGCGAGCAGGGACTCTTCTGAATCCGCGCCGGCACGGACGTATCGCCCGGTGAAGGCGTCCAAGGTTCCCGAGGCCAGGGCCAACGCAAGGCCCGTGACCTGCTCGGGTGAAGTCCAGTCATCTCCCTGACGGAAGTCGTGGACGGGCATCGACTTCGTCATGGACGTCTCGACGACGCCAGGAGCCATCTCGAAGATGCGCAGTCCCTTCTCGTGACCGTAGTGGACGACCGAATCGGCGATACGGAACAGCGACGCCTTCGACGCCGAATACACGGCATACGCTGGAGTGCCCTTCGCCCCCGACCCCGAGTTGAGGTCGATGATTCGGCTGGGACGTCCGGTCGCCTCAGCGCTGGCCATCAGCACCGGAGCGAAAACGTTAACCATGAGCGCGACGCCGAGCACGTTCGCTTCGACGACGCCCTTGAGGCTCTCCGGATCGGCATCCCACAGTGGCCCCTCGGTCGACTCGATGCGCCCGGCATTATTGATGAGCACCTGCAGACGCTTGCCCGTCGACTTCTCGAGCTCGGCGACAGAGTCACGCAGCTGGTTCACCGCCGTGATGTCATCGGTGCGCAGACCGACACCGGTCACCGCTCCCCCGGTCGCCTCAGCGATTTCATCAGCCGCAGCTTCCGCCTTCTCCGCCGACGTTGCCGTCACGATCACGTCATAACCGGCCTTAGCGAACGCCTCCGACAGATGACGCCCGATTCCGCGGGCACCGCCGGTGATGAGCGCGATCGTCTCGGACGGAACCGCGGTCGCTTCAGAGGCTCCGTCGGTCGTCGGCATGTTTGTTCCGTAGGGCAGCTTCTCGGACATTGTCGGAACTCCTCGGTGTTGATCGGGTGCGGGTGTTCAGGTGTCGTGGTGTGGGTTATAGGTGATGACCGCCGCGTGGTCGATCGCTTTCGTGCTCGCTGACGCAATGTTCGGTGCGAATACAACAGAGCCCGGTCGAACCACTCTAACGGTCGACCGGGCTCTGTTACGCACTGTTCTCAGCTGCGGACTTCAGCGCCGTGACGCTCAGCGGCCAACTTCGTCGCCGCTTCACGCATCGCCGAAGCCTCATCGGCCTTGAGCGTGCGATCCGGGGCGCGGAAGGTCAGGCGGAACGCCAGCGACTTCTTGCCCTCGGGCAGCTGGTCGCCGGTGTAGAGGTCGAAGGTCTCGAGCAGTTCGAGCTCCTCCCCCGCACCTTCACGCAGCGTCGCGGCCAAAGTCTGAGTCGGCAGCTCGGCATCGACGATGAGCGCCACATCCTGACGCGACACCGGATAGGTCGACAGCGCACCGTCCCAGGCACGCAGGTCATCCTGAGCCAGCAGCGCATCGAGATCGATCTCGAATCCGACGGTCCGTGCCGGCAGGCCGAGGTTCTCGCACACCTTCGGGTGCAGCTCGCCGGCATGGCCGAGAGTCTGCCCGTCGGCAAGGAGGAACTTCGCAGCCCGTCCCGGATGCCACGGAGCGATCTGATCGGCCTCGACGGTGACTTCGAGTCCGTTCGTTTCAGCGATCCGGCGGACGGTGTCGATGACGTCGGCGGCCTCGGCCTTGCGGCCCTTGCCCCAGACCCCGGGCATCTCCGCATTCCCGGAGATGATGCCCGCGTAGTGGTAGGGCTGGTGCGGCACCGATGCGTAGATCTTTTCCAGCTCGTCATCGCTCGGGTGGTATCCGGGCAGGTGACGCGGTCCGGGCCCCTCAGGCAGGCCCGCCGAGGTGGACACGAGTCCGGCCTCGAACAGTGCGACGTCCTTCGCCCCGCGGCCCTGGTTGCGAACCACGAGGTCGACGAGTGTCGAGAGCAGGTTGGTGCGCATGAGCGGCAGGTCTTCGGACATCGGGTTGGCCAGGCGCACGTGCTTGCGACGCACATCATCGGCCTCGAGCCGCAGCTGATCGTCCCGCTTGTCATTGGTGAACGGGTAGGACAGCACTTCGGTGAACCCGTCGGCGGCCAACAGGTTCGAGATCCGGCGACGCGTCTTCTGCGCGACGGTCAGTCCGTTGCCGGCCCGAGCAGCGGGCTGAACGGAGGGGATGCGGTCGTAGCCGCCGGTGCGGGCGACTTCCTCGATGAGGTCGACGTCATCGGTGATGTCCGTGCGCCAGCTGGGCACGGTCACCGACACCGTCTCATCGTCCTTAGTCGACACGGTTGCGCCGATGCCCTCAAGAAGTGAGGTCACCTCGGCGACGGTGTAGTCGATGCCGACCAGCGACGCGACGCGGGCGACCTTGAGGTCGAGCACCATCGGCTCGGGAGCCTGTCCGACCTGGGTGGTGGCAGGGCTGAGCGTGCCGCCGCCGAGTTCGACGAGCAGATCCGCGCAACGTCGGGCCGCCACGGGAGCGAGTTTCGGGTCGACTCCGCGTTCGAAACGACGCGAGGCCTCCGAGGACAGCTTGTGGCGGCGGGAGGTGCGGGCAATCGAGATCGGATCGAAGTGAGCGGCCTCGATGACGACGTCGGTCGTCTGATCGTTGACCTCGACGTCGGCGCCGCCCATGACGCCGGCCAGACCGATGATCTTCCCACCCTTTCCGCTGGGTCCGTCCCCGCGGTCGGTGATGAGCAGGTCCTCGGGATCGAGTTTGCGCTCCACATCGTCCAGAGTCGTGAACTTCTCGCCTGCACTCGCCCGGCGCACGACGAATTCGTCACCGAGCAGCGAAGTGTCGTAGGCGTGCAACGGCTGGCCAAGTTCGAGCATGACGTAGTTCGTGACATCCACGGTCAGGCTGATCGGACGCATTCCCGCCTGCTGCAGGCGACGCTGCATCCAGAACGGAGTCTTCGCGGCCGGATCAAGCCCGGTGACCTGCAGCGCGGTGAACTGATCACAACCGGCCACCTCGTTGATGGGGTTGTTGTCCTCGATCGCAACCGGGAATCCATCGTCGGTGGCAGCGTTGGTGGGCGCCACCTCGGCGGATCCGATATCGGTGAAGGTCTGCCCCTTCATCTGCGCGTATTCGCGTCCGATGCCGCGCATCGACAGCTGGTAGCCGCGGTCGGGGGTGACGTTGACGTCGAGAGTGACCTGGTCGAGGCCGAGCAGCGCGATCGCGTCATCGCCAGGCTCACCGGACAATCCCAGATCCGACAGCACGATGATGCCGGAGTGATCCTCGCCGAGGCCGAGCTCCTTGGCCGAGCAGATCATGCCGTCGGACTTGTGACCGTAGGTCTTGCGCGCAGCGATGGCGAAGTCACCGGGCAGAACGGCTCCGGGCAGGCAGGCGACGATGAGGTCGCCGGGCACGAAGTTGTGTGCACCGCAGATGATGCCGCGGCTGGGCACCTCGGGTCCGGGCTGCGGGTCCTTCGGGTCGTCGAGGTCCTCGTTGTGTTCGGGTCCGACGTCGACGCGGCACCAGTTGACGGTCTTGCCGTTCGAATGCTCTTCTTTGACGAGTTCGAGCACGCGACCGACGACGAGGGGGCCGGTGATCTCGGGTCCGAAGAAGTCCTCTTCCTCGAGCCCGACGGCCGCGAATTCAGCGGCGAGGGCATGGGGATCGGTCTCGGCTGGGAGATCGACATAGTCGGCCAGCCAGTTCAGTGGGACGCGCATATCAAGCCTTCATTCCGAAACGGGCCGAGAAGCGCACATCGCCTTCGACCATGTCGTGCATATCGTTGAGTCCCTCGCGCAGCATCAGGGTGCGCTCGATGCCCATGCCGAAGGCGAAGCCCTGGTAGACGTCGGGGTCGATCCCGGCGGCGCGCAGCACGTTGGGGTGGACCATTCCGCAGCCGCCCCATTCGATCCAGCCGGGTCCGCCGACCTTGTTGGGGAACCAGAAATCCATCTCGGCGCTCGGTTCGGTGAAGGGGAAGAAGCTCGGGCGCAGGCGGGTCTTCGACTCGGGGCCGAACATTTCGCGGGCGAAGCCGTCGAGGGTGCCCTGCAGGTTGGCCATGGTCAGGCCCTTGTCGATGGCGATGCCTTCGATCTGGTGGAAGACCGGGGTGTGGGTGGCGTCGAGCTCATCGGTGCGGAAGGTCTTGCCCGGGCACACGACGTAGAGCGGCACGCCGCGCTGCAGCAGGGAGCGCGACTGGACCGGTGAGGTATGGGTGCGCAGGACTAGACCGGCCTCAGGTGGGTCGACGAAGAACGTGTCCTGCATCTGGCGGGCCGGATGGTCGGGTCCGAAGTTGAGCGCATCGAAGTTCAGCCACTCGGATTCGATCTCGGGGCCTTCGGCGACCTCCCAGCCGAGGCCGACGAAGTAGTCCGCGGCCTGTTCCTGGATGAGGGACAACGGGTGGCGAGCGCCGAGGCGGCGACGATCAGTGGGCAGGGTGACGTCGATGGCCTCTTCGATGAGCACGGCCGCATCGCGTTCAGCTTCGAGTTCGGCCAGGCGTGCGTCGTGGGCCTGCTTGACCTGTCCCCTGGACTTGCCGACGATCTTGCCGGCGGCGGCCTTATCGGCCTTGTCGAGTGAGCCGATGGCTCGGTTGGCGAGCGCCAGTGGGGCTTTGTCGCCGGTGTGGTCGATCTTCGCCTGCTTGAGCTCGTCGAGAGTCGTCGCATCCGCGAAAGCCTTGAGTGCCGCGTCGACGGCCTGCTTCACGGCCGACTCGTCCAAGGGGTCGAGTTGGTCTGTCATCAATGTCCTTTTGTCCGTACTTGCCCGCAGCTGAGGGGACGTCGTTTCTCTTCGCCTGCCAGTCTATCGTCTCCCCCGGCAGGGCCCTGGTCGGGTCCGCTGGGTGGGTGGGCCTAGGTGATCCTTTCGCCGAGGCGGCCCCGCGGTTCTGTACGTCAGCTGGGTGGGTGGTCCACCTCGGTGATGGAGGTGTGGGACCGGTCATAGGGACTGAGCGGAGAAAAGCGTAGGGTCGGATACATGACGACACAACGTGCATCAGATGTCATGGTCAGGGCCCTGGAGAACGAGGGCGTCGAGCGGATCTTCGGCATTCCCGGCGAGGAGAACCTCGACTTCGTCGACTCCCTGCGGAACTCATCGATCGAACTCATCCTCACCCGGCATGAGCAGGCGGCCGCTTTCATGGCCGCCACCTACGGCCGGCTGACGGGCAGGCCCGGTGTGGTGCTCACAACTCTGGGGCCGGGCGCACTCAACCTGGCGACCGGGGCTGCGTACGCCCACCTCGGCGGGATGCCGGTCATCATGATCACCGGTCAGAAGGGCATCCGCACGGCCGAACAGGCTGCGTTCCAGATGGTCAATACGGTGGCGACGATGGACCCGCTGACGAAGGTGAGCAAGCAGATCACCTCGGCGGCGATGATCCCGACAATGGTCCGAGAGGCGTTCCGTGCCGCTCAGGCCGAGCGTCCGGGACCGGTGCACCTCGAACTTCCCGAGGACATCGCCGGAATGCCGGTCGACGGATTCGAGCTCATCGAACCGCATACGAACGGTCGGCCCGTCGCCGGGGATACGGCGATCGCGAACGCCGCGAACGTCATCAAAGAGGCGAAGAACCCGCTGCTCATGCTCGGTGCGGATGCCTCTCGGGCTTCCAGCAGTGAGGAGCTGTCGCGTTTTGTCGCCCAGATGCGCATCCCCTACGTCACCACGCAGATGGGCAAGGGGTCGGTGACGGGAGCGTCGGATCTGTACATGGGCACGGCGGCGCTGACGTCCGGTGACTACGTCCACGACGCGATCGATGCCGCCGATGTCATCGTCACCATCGGTCACGATACGACGGAGAAGCCGCCGTTCACGATGGATGAGAACGGACCGACCGTCGTGCACATCGGATACCGTCCCGCCATCGTTGAGCAGGTGTATTTCCCGCAGTTCGAGGTCATCGGTGACCTGGGTCCGTCCTTGGACAAGCTCGCCGAGGTGCTCGGTAGTCCCGTGCCCACCGCCGAGGCGCTCCTGCCGATGCGTGATGAGATCCTCATCAAGATCCACGAGGGAGCCGATGAGGATCGGTTCATCCCCCAGCGGATCGTCCAGGAGGTCCGTGATGTCGTGCCGACCGATGGGATCGTGGCCCTCGACAACGGCATGTACAAGATCTGGTTCGCCCGCAACTACCGCACGACCCGGGCGAACACTCTGCTGCTCGACAATGCGCTGGCGACGATGGGCGCCGGGCTGCCGTCGGCGATCGGGGCGAAGCTGACCTACCCGGAGCGTCGTGTCATGGCCGTAGTCGGCGACGGCGGGTTCATGATGAACAGCCAGGAGCTGGAGACCGCTATGCGTTTGGGTCTCGATCTTGTTGTCGTCATCCTCGAGGACAACGCCTACGGCATGATCCGGTGGAAGCAGGCTGCGGACGGGTTCCCCGACTACGGTCTGACTTACGGCAACCCTGATTTCGTTAAGTACGCGGAGTCGTATGGGGCCACCGGCACCCGCGTCGAGGATGTCGACAGCATCAGCGACGCGCTGGAGAATGCGTTCGAGGCCGGCGGTGTGCACGATGTCGTCGTGCCGATTGACTACTCGGAGAACAAGCGTGTGCTCATCGACGAGTTGGGGAAGCGGTGATGTACCGCCGGTGAACCGATCGGGGCTTGCCGACCGGAGATCGCTGAATCATCGAGAGCCCCAGCCGAGATCGTCGCGGATGGGGCTCTCGTCGTGAGTCTGGACGGTCTCGTAACGAGGCTCAGTACGCCAGCGGACGTTCAGGCGACTCAAACGGGTACCGAGCGCGGAAGTCATCGGCGATCTCGCCCATGGTCACGATCTTCACCCCGTCGTGCCCGCCGACGTAGTCCAGCAGACGTTCGAGCATGAGCAGCACCTGCGGACGGCCGGACACGTCCGGGTGGATCGTGATCGGGAAGATCCCATAGTCGAGTTCGCGGTAGACCCAATCAAACTGGTCTCGCCACAAGGTCTCGATATCGCGGGGATTGACGAAGCCGTGACTGTTCGGGCTGCTCTTCACGAACAGCATCGGCGGCAAGTCGTCGACGTACCAGTTCGCGGCGATCTCGACGAGGTCGATCTCCTTGCCGTGTTTGAGCGGCTTCATCCACGTTTCCGGCGACTGCGAATAGTCGATCGGCGTCCATTCGTCGCCGGCGATGGAGTAGTACGGCACGAAATCCTTGTGGCTCTGGCTGTGGTCGTATTCGAAACCGAACTTTTTGAGCAGCTCTGGAGTGTATGCGCTCAGCTCCCACCACGGGGCGACGTAGCCACGCGGCTGGCTGCCGGTGAGGTTCGTGATGAGCTCGACGGACTTCTCCATGACGATGTCTTCCTGACGGTTCGTCATTGCGACGGGGTTCTCGTGGCTATAGCCGTGGGCGCCGATCTCATGTCCGTCGTCGTGCACCATCTTGCATTGGTCAGGGAAGGTCTCGAGCGAATGACCGGGGATGAACCAGCTTGCCTTGAGATCGCGGCGCTTGAGCATCTTCAGGAGCCGGGGAACTCCGATTTCGCCGGCGAAGATGCCCCGCTGAATGTCCGAGGGAGAGTCTTCCCCGCCGTAGGAACCGAGCCAACCTGACACTGCATCGATGTCGATGCCGAGCGATACGAAAATCTCTTTGGCCATCTTGCGAATCCTCCGTCGAGTCGAAAGTGAGAACGCGGATTCGCTGCGGGCGAATGCCGCGATGCTGTGAGTCTTTCACCGAAGTGTGATCTGCGCAATGGGTCTCTCACCCGGTCAGAGAGCCTGCACCTCCGCTAGGCGTCGCCCACTCTCACTCCACGGAAATGTCGAGATCGGAGGCGAAGAGGAAGCTGAGCTGAGGGCTCACGATAGCCGAACGGCTTCGGCAGCGTGTTTCACCTCCGCCAGCAGCTCTTGTTCGGCAGCCTCTGCGACGTCCCGTGACTCGGCACCGACAGTGATCGACGCCCGCACTGCCGCGGAACGATCTCGCACAGGCGCCGAGATCGACATTGCTCCGACGATACGTTCGCCTCTTGCGATGTGATAACCCTGTGCACGTATCTCATTGAGCTGCGCCCTCAGCTGCGCGCCCCATGCGTCGGACTCCCCGCCCATTTCTGCAGGAGCGACCTGCTCGATGTACTGAGTCAACTGCTCGGTTGAGAATTCGGCGGCAAAGATCTTCCCCGCTCCCCGGTGGAGGGACAGCCGCGACCCCATCGGAAGTTCATATGCCAACGGTTTGGCCCCAGGAACTCTGGCCACGACGACACGCGACCACCCCGCTCGCACAAAGAGCGACGCGGTCAACGACGTTCGCTGAGCCAGTTCCCTGAGCACAGGCTTTGCACGTTCGACCAATGGGCTCGTCGTCAGATACGCATGAGCACCGTAGACCGCGCTGGCACCGGATCGATATTCCCTTCCGTCTCGCTCGACCCGCCCTCGCGATTCGAGCGCGTTGAGGATGCGTTGGACGGTTGCATTGTGCAGTCCGGTCACACGAGAGATCTCGACCAGCTTCAATGGCCGACCGGCTTCCTCCAAAGCCTCGACCACAGTGATCGCTCTGTCCAGTGACCGCATGTTACTGGTGTCTCGAGGAGAACTCGGCGACATCGCGAAACCCCACTTCTCTTCCGACGAACTTCGACACAGTTCGTGCCCGAACTCTTCTGGGCTGCCTGGGCGTTGACAAGCCTTCCAGAGGACTCTATCGTTCATCTGCCACTGAGTGGTAGAAGTTGTCACCTAATGATAGTTTGTCGAGTTTCGACGTCGATGGAGATGCTGAGATGAGTACCACCCACCCCCGTGCGCGATCGGCCGGTCCGCGCCGAGTCCATGTACCGATTCGACCGGCCTGGCTGGCCCTCGGTGCTGAAGAGCCGCTGACGTCCGACGTCGATATCATCGATTCGCATCACCACCTCTGGAACAGGCCTGGGGATCGCTATCTGCTCGATGACTTCGCTCAGGACGCAGTCACAGTTCCGAAGCTTCGGGCGAGTGTCTATGTGCAGAGCAGAACGGGGTACAGGACGACCGGACCAGAATGCATGAGGTCCGTGGGCGAGGTGGAGTTCGCGGCGGCAGTCGCTGCTGAGTCGTCTCGTTCACCTCGCGGTCAGGTTGCAGCAGCGATCATCGCCGGGGCTGACCTCGACCAGGGCGACACGCTGAACTCCGTCCTCGACGCGATGCTCACCGCCTCCGACGGCCGCCTAAGAGGCATCCGCAACCAGACGGCGTGGCACTCGGACCCTTCAATCGTCACCTCACCCTTCCCTCCTCCCCCGGGCCGCTTGTCCGACCCAGCGTTTCGCGACGGTGTCAAACTGCTCGGTGAACGCGGCCTCGTCCTCGACGTATGGGCCTACGAAAGTCAGCTCGATGAGGTGGTCTCACTCGCAGAGGAATGCAACAAAACATGCATCGTCATCGATCACCTCGGTGGGCCTCTGAGTAAAAATGGACGCTTGCCTCGACCGAACTCGCCGTGGTCGGATCGAGTCCGCAGGCTTGCCGACCTGCCGAATGTCCACATTAAAATCTCCGGCATCGGCCTGCGGTCGTTCGGGCTCGAGGTCGAGCACCGCGATCGACCTCCGTCTTCGGCGGAGCTGGCAACGGTCCAGGCTCCGTTCTTCGACGTCCTGCTGACCGAGTTCACCTCGGATCGGCTGATGTTCGGGAGCAATTTCCCCGTCGACAAGGGAATCGCCTCGTACACAGTGCTGTGGAACTCCTATTTCAGACTCTGCCAGGGTCTGGCGGCGGAGGATATCGATAATCTCTTCGCCCGCACAGCATCCTCCGTCTACTCAATCTCCTGAATCTTGATGATTCACCGACCGACCACGAAAGGAAGCTGACATTGTCGTCACATACCGCCACTGAATCATCGGAGCACAGCGAGCTCGAAAGGAGGACGATTCGAAAGATCTCACTGAAACTGATGCCCTTCCTCACTTTCGGATACTTCATCGCGCACGTCGACCGCAACAACGTCGGAATCGCCAGTTTGCAGATGAACGACGCCATCGGTCTGACATCAACGATCTTCGGACTCGGGTCCTCTCTGTTCTTCCTCGCCTACGTCCTGCTCGAAGTGCCGAGCAACATCATGCTCGCCAAGGTCGGCGCGCGACTGTGGATTGCACGGATTCTCATCACCTGGGGGATCATCGCGACCGCCATGGCGTTCGTCATCGGACCTATCTCATTCACGGCGATGCGCATCCTCCTCGGAGCAGCTGAGGCCGGATTCTTTCCCGGAATCATCCTCTACCTCACCTACTGGTTTCCTCCGCGCTACCGTGCGCGGAACATGGCGCTGTTCAGCATTGCCATTCCCTTGTCCAACGTCCTCGGATCGATCATCGGCGGGCTCCTTCTGCGACTGTCGATGTTCGGCCTCGACGGCTGGCAATGGCTGTTCATCATCGAGGGTCTGCCGGCCGTCATCCTCGGCGTCATGGCCTTCAAAGTGCTGCCGAACGGCCCGACGGACGCCAAGTGGCTCTCCGACGAAGAACGCGTATGGCTGACGACAGCAATGAGCGAGCAGGAGCAGACCCTCGAGGAGACACGATCCCACACCAGCTTCTGGACACTCTTCACTAACGGCCGCATCATGCTGCTCGCCCTCGTGTACACCTCAACCGCCGCGATCAGCCAAGGGCTGTCACTATGGCAGCCGCAGATCATCAAGAGCTTCGGTCTCACGGACTCTCAGGTCGGCCTCATCAATGCGATCCCGTTCGCAGTGGCAGCAATCCTCATGTACCTCTGGGGCAAGCTGTCGGATCGGCGCTCCGAACGAGTGCTGATGACATTGGTCCCCACAATCGTGGCGGCGATCTCTCTGGCTTTCGTCCCGAACGCGTCGACAATCATCGTGTTCGTCATCGTGATCTGCGGCGTACTGGTGGGGACCTATGCCGCCAAAGGGCCCTTCTGGAGCCTGAGCTCCGAGTGGCTCAGCAGAAAGGAAGCAGTCGCCGGGATCGCCATCATCAACTCGATCGGATCGCTGGCGGCATTCGGCAACAACATCCTCATCGGCTTCATCAATGATCGAACCGGAAGCTTTGCACTGTCGATGGTGCCTTTGATGGTGCTGGCGATCAGCAGTGTGGCCCTCCTCATCATCGGGTCCAGGAGGTATTCGACGTCGGTGTGACGACAGGCCGGTACCCGACTTCGAGTCAGTGCAGGATGATCACTGCCATCACATCTGTGCGGTGATCTTCCTGCATGCTCGCAGGAGCTCTGCCCGGTGGTCGAACAGCCCTTCCCTGTCCATCTCACCATGCTCGGCGACCAAATTGAGCGACCCGAGCAGCTCCATGTCCGGCGACCAGATGGGTGCCGTGATGCTCATCGCCCCGAGGTTCCGCTCCGACTCGGCAATCAGGTAGCCGTCCCGTCGGATTGCCTCGAGATCCTCCTGCAACGCGTTCAGATCCTGGATGCGTCCATTCTCCAATCGGATCGGCGAGTATTCATCCAGGAGCTGCTGACGCGCCTGCGGTTCAGCATGGGCGAGCAAGACCTTGCCGCCGCCGAAGAAGAGGCTGAGGACCTGACCGACCGGGAACTGATAGCTCAAAGGGTTCGGCGCTTCAATCCGTGCGACCAACACCCTCGTATCCTTCACACGGACGAACACCGATGAGGTGAGCCCGGTCTGCGCGGTCAGCATCGACAGCAGACCAGGCGCAATCAGTGCCAACCGATCCTGCAGCACATAGGCATGTGACATCGGCAGAACCTTCGGCCCCAGCGTGTACCCGCGCTTGCCACCTTGCAGATAGTCCCGTCCGACCAACTGCCCCACTAGCCGCTGAGTCGTGGCGATGTGCAGACCAGTCATCTTCGAGATGTCGGTCAGACTGACCGGTTCCCGGCTGTTCGTCACACTCTCCAACACATCCAGTGCCCTGTCGAGGGTGCGCCCTTGGTTTCCCTTGGCTTCCACGATCTCACGTCCTCTCAGCAGATTTCCGAGCGCCGCCTCGAAGACGTACCAATTTCCGGTCGCCGACAGTTGACAAGAGCGCACTCCCACTCAATACTACCGTCACCCGCGCCAAATGATATTAGCTATCATCCAGTGAGAGGAACATAATATGAGAGTAACCATTCTCGGTCTTGGTGAAGCCGGTTCGGCTTATGCGTCTGCCTTCGACGAGGCGGGACACGCAGTCACCGGGTTCGACCCAAGTCCGGTCGCGACTCCCCCAAATGTCACGCGTACCGCCTCGGCAGCCGAAGCCGTCTCCGAGGCCGAGGTCGTCCTCGGTCTGACCACTGCCGCACCCTCGGTTGCGGTCGCCTCCGAAGCCGCCGGTCATCTGCGTTCCGAGGCGATCTACATCGATATGAACGCGGCTTCACCGCAGAAGAAGCGTGAGGTGCAGTCGGCGCTCGGATCCGATGCCAAATTCGTCGATGGTGCAGTCATCGGATCCGTCATCCAGTTCGGAGCTCGGGCTCACGTGCTCCTGTCAGGACCCTATTCCGACCTTGCCGCTACCACGCTCGGAACGATCGGCGCCCAGACCGAGTCCCTCCAAGGGCAGATCGGTGACGCCTCACAGCGCAAACTCCTTCGCAGCGTTTTCATGAAAGGTCTGGGCGCTCTCATCACAGAGGCCATTCAGGCCGGTGAAGAGGCAGGAGAGACCGAATGGGTCCGTGCACAGATCGCCGGCGAACTCGCACTCGGGGAGAAAGCACTCGATCGACTGCTCAACGGCACTGCACAGCACGCGCGGCGCCGATCGATCGAACTCAACGACAGCCTGGCTCTCTTGGCCAGCTTCCCGCGCCAATGGCCCATGACTCAAGCCGCGCAGTCGGTCCATCTCACCCTTTCACGGACTGAAGAAGCCTCCGTAGCCGAACAGCTCGCATCGATTCCCACCTCTGCTCTCGGCGATGCCGGCGATCGGTTGGGCTTTCTCGATTCCGCCGTCAAACCGATGTGGAAGTCGGCGCCGATCTCAGGTCGGGCGTTCACAGTGCACACACGCCCCGGGGACAATCTGGCCATCCACCAGGCGCTCCCCCTGACTCAGCCCGGGGACATCCTCGTCGTCGCCGGCGGAGGAGACTGCGAACGTGCCCTCATCGGTGAGCTCATCGCCGAGCGAGCTCAGCTTCGCGGAATCGCGGGCATGGTGATCGACGGCGCGATTCGCGATGTCGACGAGATCGAAGCGCTCGGATTTCCTGTCTGGGCGCGCGGCGTCTCTCCCGCGGGACCGTACAAGACCGGCCCCGGGCGACTCCGCGAAACCATCTCCGCAGCAGGGGCCGTGTGCCACCACGGAGATTTCATCGTCGCCGACGCCGACGGCGTCTTCGTCGTCAATCCGCTCGAAGCGGAGAAGGTCCTCGCCGATGGTCGAGCCGTCGTGGCCGATGAAGAGGGCCGCAAAGCAGCCATGCGCCAAGAGGCGTCCCAGCAGACGCAGTAACGAACTTCGCCAACGAATCCAGAAAGGGGAGGACAAAGATGCCTCTCGCCCTTATCGCTCTGGCGGTCTTCATCACAGTCATCGTGGTGTGGAACGTCGTCGTCAAAAGAAACATGGCCGAAGCAATGCTGCTCGGCTTCATCGCCACGCTGCTGTTCGCCGGAGCGGACGCTCGGCAGTACGCGGCCGATGCCTTTGTCGAGGCATCTGAGAACGACGTTCTCTACGCCGCCATCGCGTTCGTCTTCATGACGTATTTCGTCGAGAAGACAGGAGTGATGGACAAACTCATCGGAATCCTGTCGTCCCTGCTCGGCCGGCTCCCAGGCGGACCTGCCTTTGTCGACACGGCCGCGTCGGGAGCCATGGGCGCCTTGGCCGGCGGGTCGAACACAGGCAACGCGGCGGCCTCCGGCTCGATCACCGGGCCGTGGATGGTACGCACCGGGTGGAAGAGAGAACGCGCGGCCACCGTCATCGCCGGCAATGCCGGCCTCGGCGCGGCGCTTCCGCCCAGTGCCTCGATGATCATCATGATCGGGTTCGCCGGGACGCTGGTGACGACCTCGCAGGTCTACCTCGCGCTACTGGTGGCTGGTTCGTACCAGGTCATCTACCGAGTGTTCCTCACGTGGTGGTTCGTGTATCGAGACGGAATCAAATCCGAAATCGGTGCCGAGCACGTTGCGCTGAAAACTTCCCTGAGCCGCGGGTGGACATCCGCGCTCATCTTCCTCGGCGCTGTCCTCCCGATCCTGGTCACTGTCGGGCCCCTCGCCGATCTGCTCGCGTCCTCGCCGCGCATCGGCGACTCGCTGGAGAACATCTCGCTCATCATGTGGATTCCCATCCTCATCATCTTCATCAGCGGGGTCGTTGCGTGGAAAGAACTGCCGAAGACGCTTCCCCAGTGGTGGCGCTTCCTCGAGGGCTCCGTCCCACGCTTCTTCACCATCGGGGCGATTCTCTTCTTCGCCATCACCGCCTCAGAGGTGCTCGCGTCGCTGGGTCTCGACGACGACGTCAACTCCGTCCTCGGCGCAATGAATCTGCCGCTGTGGCTGCTGGTGACCCTCATCGGTGCTCTCATCGTCATCGTCGCCGGCCCGCTGTCGTCGACGGCGACGTTGAGCGCGGTCGGACAGGTGGCGCTCTTTTCAATGGTCGGAGCCGGCATCGATCCGCTTCTGGCCGTCATCGCGATTCTCGTATTCGCGTCGACAGAGGGGGCATCGCCGCCGGCCTCGGGATCGATCTTCGTCGCCTGCGGTATCACAAAAGCCCGACCGGAGAAGACGTTCATTCCCTTGGTCATCTACTACGTCGTTCCATTCTTCATTCTCGGCGTCTTAATCGCGCTGGGCATCGTTCCTGTCCCCATGGGAGGTTGACATGAAAGCCACATTCAGATCCATTTTGCTGCCCCTGTTCACACTGGCGATGGTCGTGTTCCTCGTCCTCGCCTTCATCATCGTCTTCACCCAGATCGCCGGAATCCTCTTCGCACAGGGCGCGTGGATCGACGCCGCCCGTGAGTCGCTGTCTCAGCCGAGCATCATCGCCGCAATCGTGGTTGGGCTGCTCGGATACTGCTACTACACCACGATCGACAAGGACGGTGAAGACGAAGACTGACCGTTCAACAACGACCCGATCCCGCATGAACGAACCCGAGACGACCGCACACAATGCAGCTCAACGGTCTGCATCACATCGATACACCGATGCCCCATGCAAAGGAGCACAATGCCTAGGATAGAACTGTCGAGACTCGAAGACTTCGCGACGACGATTCTCCACCACGCCGGTATGGCTGAGGAGAACGCGTCGACCGTGGCCAAGGTGATGTGCGCGGCCGACCGCATCGGCCTTGGCTCCCACGGAGTCGCCAGGCTATCGACATACCTCGAACGCGTGAGGGCCGGCGTCATGGAGATCGATCCGGAAGTGGTCGTCACCGAGGTGACGGCGGCGCTGGCCACAGTCGATGCGGCCAATGGCTTCGGCCAGGTGGCTGCCACTCGGGCCATGGACGTGGCGATGGACAAAGCGCGCAGAATGGGCATCGCTGCGGTCTCAGTCAAGAACTCCAACCACTTCGGCATCGCCGGGCACTATGCACGGACCGCTGCCGAGAACAGACTCATCGGCATCGTCATGACGAATGCGTCTCCCGCGCTGCCACCGTTCAATGCCAAGAACAAGCTGCTCGGGACGAATCCGGTGGCGATCGGCATTCCCAGCATCAACCAGCCCATGGCCGTCTTGGACATGTCTTCGACTCTTGTGGCCCGCGGTAAGATCCGCCGGTACCTGGAAGAGGGGCGGACGACTTTGCCTCACGGCTGGGCAAATGATGCACAGGGTCGGCCCACTACTAACCCATACGAGGCGCTCGAGGGTTCACTGGCACCGATCGGTGGGCCGAAGGGAGCCGGACTCGCACTCATGATCGACCTGCTCACCGGGGTGCTCTCCGGGACGAGCATAACCGGGGAGGTCGGCAACCTCCTTGACGCGAGCAAGACCGCGAACACGGCCCATCTGATGATCGTTTTGGACCCCGACAAGTTCGTCGGTGCGACGGCGTTCGGTGAGCTCGTCGACACTGTTCTCGCCGCGATCTCATCGATGGAACCGGCAGACGGAGGGCGAGTGTACTACCCCGGACTCATCGAGCACGACCGTGCTCGGGACACTGCGGAGAACGGTGCCGACATCACGGATGAAGGGCTCGACCGGCTCAACCGTGAGGCGGCTGTCTACGGACTCAGACCATTGGGCTGAGATGGTGGAGACTGCGGGCCCCGGGTGTTTCGTCGGGCCCTGCAGTCACCGTCCGCTCACGCCACGGTGATGCCGAGTTCCGAGGCGAAGAGTTCGGCGAAGAGCATGAGCTGGGTGTCGTCGATGGTCGCTCCGCCCAGAGAGTGCACGCCGGAGATCTTGTGCGGTTCCAGTCCCCGGATATCGACGTTGCCGAGGGCGGCGCCTTCGCACTGGAAGACTCCGACGCTGCTTCCCGGAAATGCGACCCGGCTGACCTTCGCTCGGTCGAGGTCGATCTCGTCGATCTTGCAGTCGCGGAACTCGACATCGGTAAGCTTCGACCCGCGCAGGTTGAGGTAGGAGATACGGCAATTGGTGAATCGCACCTTCTCCCACACGCTGTCATAGACAACGCCGGCACCGATCCGTGTTCCAGAGATCGCTGTGTGCAGTAGGTTTCCACGGGACATAGTCCACGTGTCGGCGCGGCAGTCCGTAATCTCCGTGCCGGAGATCCTGGCCCCGGTGAGATCGACCGGCACGTCGACATCGCCGAAATTGACGTTCGACCATCGACAGTCGAGGAACGTCGCTTGGGTGGCATCCACCTCGGCGAGGTCGAGATCGGTGAATTCCATGCCCTCGAGGAATTCCTCGGGATCGATATCCCCGAGGTAACCCTGGGCAAGTTCGCCGAGGTTAATCTTCGGTGGTCGCGGCGTCTCCGTGGTCATGGGCCCACCCTAATCGCTGCCGGTGACATACCCCGTCGTTGCGAGTTCACCCGAACGAAAACACGCCTTGTTATCGTCGGGTGCATGGACTCGCGGCCACGCTCACCCAATGACCGCGATGCACCCTACGCGGTTGCGTTTGCAGCAGGCGGGGTGCTCGCTGTTGTCTACCTCGTGGTCCGTTACCTGCACGCTCAGTACATCGGCTGCGGTGAAGCCGGCTTCCAGTGTGGCGGGGCCATCAATGACCTGTTCTTCGGGTACGGAAGCTGGTTTCTTGGATTTCTTATCGTCCTTGGCTGGGTGGCCACGGCGGTGATTGCACCGTCGATGCTGAATCAGCTCCGACCGCACACGTCATGGTGGAGACGCGGACTCATCGCCACTGGATTCTGTTTAGCCGTGACCGTTGTGATCATGGTGGTCTACAGCGGAATAGTGACGTATTCGGAATAAGGCTGAGCGATCGACGTCTCCCCCACTAGACTGCAGGCATGAAGCCACTGACAACGATCCTGTCATTGCCCGTCGCCGATCCGCAGGCCACCGCGAACTTCTACGCCGATGGACTCGGTCTCGAAACCGACGGTGTGGACGACGGCATCGTCGCCTTCGAACTGCCGAACCTCTCAATCTTCTTCATCACCGCAGACGAATACGGCCAGTACCTCGAGCTCTCAGGCCAGCCCGGTTCGAAGAATCCGGTTCCAGGAGCCAGCATCATCTCGTGCGCCTTCGCCACTAAAGCCGAGATCGATGAGACCCTCGATCGTGCGGTCGCCGCCGGTGGATCAGCCGATCCGGGCCAAGATGTCGATGGGTCGTACATGGGCTACTTCGCTGACCCGGACGGATACATCTGGGAGCTCGTCGCCAACGAGCAGACCGCGAAGGCCGCTGCGAACGGCTGAATAGTTTTACGCACCTGTCGGACGGTCACGGAGGGCTTTCGCGCACGATGAGCGCACAGTCGTGCGCGTCTCAGCGGCCACGGGAAGCTGAGACTCTGCCAACGCCGTTTTCGGGACATCGACGAAACCGAGTCTCTTCACCGCCGAGGTGTAGACGACATACTCTTTGATGAGTGCCACAGGCACCGTCACCGAGATCAGCAGTCGCGGTACCGACGGAGAGGCCCCCGTACCGAAATCGAGTACCCAGAAAATACACGCAACAGCCGAGAAGACGACCACTGACTCGGTCGCTTCATTGAGATGATGACTCCGCAGCGTCACCAGAGACTTCGGCGCATCGGCAATATCAACCACGCTCGTCTCACCGCCCTGACTACTGCTGTTAATCGACTAGGTTACTTGTCGTCACAGTAGCGCAGATCGCCGCAGAATTGAACCATGCCCGCAGTTCAGCGAGCCAGTCCGGAGCACCTTCCCCAATGCACAGAAGCTGCCCAGCCCCTCACATCCGCTGGTTGCGAGCACTCTCGTAGATGCACACTCCGGCGGCAGTGCCGAGGTTAAGGCTTTCGGCCGAACCGTAGATGGGGACGGCCACGGATGAGTCGCACAGCTCAAGATCCTCGGGGCTCATCCCCCAAGCTTCGTTGCCGAAGACCCAGGCGGTCCGTGCGGTCAGGTCGAGGCCCGTCTCCCAGGGGTGGTGAAGATCGTGGGCTTCGTCGTTCGCGTCGGCGGCGAGCACCTGCAGGCCGCGGGCACGGGCCAGTTCGGTCACCTCGGAGAGTCCGACTCCGGTGACGACAGGAATGTGGAAGAGCGAACCGGCAGTCGAGCGCACGACCTTGTCGTTGTAGACATCCACCGACGACGATGTCAGCACCACGGCATCGGCGCCCGCGGCATCGGCCAGCCGAATGATCGTGCCGGCATTGCCCGGATCGCGCACTTGCGACAGGACGACGACGAGCTGCGCTTCCTTGTCGAGCACCGAGGTCAGCTCCACGTCGAGCGCCCTGCACACGGCCACGACGCCTTGTGAGTTCACGGTCGAGGCGAGCTCGGTGAGCACCTCGGGGGTGACGATGCTGCACTGCATGCGCCCGTGCTTGGCTGTCGAGACGAACGACGGATGCTCCTCAGCAGCCTCCTCGGTGATGAAAAGCTCGACAACGGAGCCCTTGCGCGCCAGGGCCTCACGGACGGCCTGCGGACCCTCGACGAGGAACAGCCCCGTGGACTTGCGATCGCGACGCTTGAGCAGCTTCGCGGCGTTCTTGATCCGCTTCGACTGAGGTGAGGAGATGACGTCAGGGAGTTTCATGAAACCGTGTTCTCGATCCGTTGAGTGCTGAAGTGGAAGAAGTGGGTGCTGAAGAGGCAGAAGCTGAAATGAGGACCAGGCAGGTCCTGGCAGAAAGACCGACGGCCCCGAACCTGCAGTTCGGGGCCGTCGTCGATCACCGAGGCGATCGTTCAGTCACTTAAGTGACCGGAGTCTTGAGATGACGCTGCTCAGGCGGCGTCGGTCTTCGCTGCGTTGACGTCAGCAGGAAGAGCTTCCTTGGCGACCTTGACCAGGTGCGCGAAGGTGGCCGAGTCGTTCACGGCGAGCTCGGCGAGCATGCGACGGTCGACCTCGACTCCAGCGGCCTTGAGGCCCTGGATGAAACGGTTGTAGGTCATACCGTTGGCGCGAGCACCAGCGTTGATGCGCTGGATCCAGAGA